>Ga0163111_10000815_pt1 | contig 18738 bp, 14 predicted proteins | sample CRUFie1St18metaG_FD_109645 | JGI IMG/M metagenome (GOLD analysis project Ga0163111, IMG submission 109645) | Marine microbial communities from the Costa Rica Dome - CRUD Field 142mm St18 metaG | ecosystem: Environmental > Aquatic > Marine > Oceanic > Photic zone | place: Costa Rica: the Eastern... | reverse complement strand
GTGGGAGGAAGTGGGTTGATTATCATCAATTCATTCTTAACTCTTACGACTAATAACCTCACTGGAACGGCAACATAATAAATTCCCTGAAGTTGGTCAAAACTCCATATCTGATTTGGAACTAATTCACGAAATATTGTTCTTTTTCTACCGTATGGATAAAGAGGTAATAGTGGCCACCATCTCCATTTCTGTTCGGAAGCAGGATTACTCATGTTTGTATTAATTTAATCATGATTTAAAAGAGTTTGATTTTTAAATATTCCATATCTTGGAGCGAATAAGAATGCTATTAAGAAGATTAATGTTTGTACTAAAACAATAGATCCTCCTGTTTCAATATCTGACCAATAACTTATATAAACACCCAAAATACTTGAGAAAGAGCTACTAATAACAGCTAAAATTGCCATCCTATCAAAACGATCAGTGAGCAAATATGCAGTTGCTCCGGGAGTAATTAACATTGCCACTACAAGAATAATACCAACTGTTTGCAAACCAACGACTGCAGATAATGATAATAAAGTTAACAACAAATAATGAAGAATACCTGTATTTATCCCTATAGAACGCGCGTGCTTAGCATCAAAGCAATATAACATTAAATCTTTTCTAAATATAAGTAAAATGAATATAACTATAAAAGAGATTATCAAAGTCTGATTAACATCTGAACGAGAAATTCCTAGAGGGCTTCCAAAAAGAATCTGCATAAGATCAATATTGCTTTTAATTTTCGAAACCAATACAATCCCTAGTGCAAAAAAACCTGTGAAGACAAGACCTATTACAGTATCTTCTTTTATTCTAGATTTCTGTTTAATAAATCCAATAAGGGCAACAGAACCAACTCCAAAAACGAATGCACCTAAAGAGAAAGGAAGGCCTAAGGCATAAGCAACCACAACTCCTGGCATGACAGCATGAGAGACAGCATCACCCATTAAGGCCCATCCTTTTAATGTCATATAACAAGATAAAAGTCCGCAAACACCTCCAACCAATGCACTAACCATTAAAGCCCTTCTCATGAATTCATGAGTTAATGGATCTAAAAGCAAATTAATTGGCGAAATGGAAATTAAAACTTCACTCATTTACAAAATCTTTACTCGACTCTGCTCCTGATAAAGGATTTGGAGGCATTCCACCAAATGTTTTATTGAGGTTTTCCGATGTAAAGACTTCCGAGGTCTCTCCATAAGCAAGAACTGTCTTATTGATAAGTACAACAAAATCACAAAAATCTCGTACATGATTCAAATCATGGGTAGAGATCAAAATAGTGTGACCTTCTTGACGGAACTGAAGAAACAGCTCTGCCATTAGCTTTTCAGTTGGAACATCAACTCCAGAGAAAGGTTCATCCAAAAGAAGTACTGAAGCCCTCTGAGCTATGGCTCTTGCGAGGAAAGCTCTTTTGCGCTGTCCGCCTGACAAAGCTCCAATTGGTCTATCTCTTAGCTCTAAAAGATCAACCCTCTCCAATGCATGAAAAACTGCTCTTCGATCAGACTCTCTTGGTATTCGAAAGATATTCATAGCACCATATCTACCCATCATCACGACATCCCAAACACTTATAGGGAAGGCATAATCTATACCTTCATTCTGCGGGACATAAGCAACTGACTGATCCTTCTGCGCTTGATTAACTTTTAGTCCATTTATCCTTATTTTCCCCCTGGATGGTCTAAGAAAACCCATCAAAGCTTTAAAAAAAGTTGATTTCCCTGCACCATTCATTCCGACCAGACCACATATTGATCCAGCCTTTAGATTCAGGCTTGCGTCATAAAGGGCAACAGTCCCGTTGTAGTCAACACAAACTTGATCCGCCTCAATGCGCATGAAATCTTTTTCGTGACTCTTAAAAATTGGATTCATTATTTTTTGATGCGTTTGTAATTAATCCTTCAGTAATTAATTGAACATTGTGCCGCAATAAATCTATATAAGTCGAAGCTGGTCCCTCCGGAGCTGAAAGCGAGTCTACATAAAAAGTACCTCCAAAAACAGCTCCACTAGTTTTTGCAACTTCCATTTGAGCTTTTGCACTCACTGTACTCTCACAAAAGATGGTTGGGATATCATTCTCTTGAATTACCTCTATGAGATTAACCATTCTTCTGGGAGTGACTTGACTCTCAGCATTAACTGGCCACAAATAGGCCTCTTTCATTCCATAGTCATTTGCAAGATAAGAAAAAGCTCCCTCACAGGTCACAAGAAACCTTCTCTTTTTAGGAATTAACGATAAAGATTCACGGAGTTCTCTATCAAGGGATTCAAGCTTAGATTTATAAACTGAAGCGTTAGATCTATATTCTCTCTCTCCATCTGGATCAATTTTAATAAAAGCATCAACTAGTTGATCTACATAATACATAGCCCTTTTAGGAGACATCCAAGCATGTGGGTTTGGCTTTCCGGCATAAGCATCTCCATCTATAAGTAATGGCTTTAGACCATCAGTCAATCTTACCTTTGGAATACTTCCAGCACTCATCGTAAATTTAGAGATCCAAGCCTCAAGACCTAACCCATTTTCAATAATCAATTTAGCTCCTTGAGTTTTAACAATATCGCTTGGAGTAAATTGATAACTATGAATTTCTGCCCCTGGTTTTGTAATTGATTTAACCTCTAATCTTCCTCCAGAAACATTTTCAGCAAGGTCAGCCAAAATTGTAAAAGTTGTCAAAACAAAAGGCTTAGAATTCTTTGATTTATATTCATTCTTAGTTGTACAAGATGTTAAGAACAAAATATTAAAAAGAAAATAAAAAGTTAAAAATAAAAACCCTTTTTTTTTCAAATAATAATGCATAAAACTCCTTTTTATTCTTAATATTTTTTAGGGTTAACTATTCTAATAATATATACAATAAATGTGAATATATAATGTTTAATCCTGACATCAAATTACAATTTCAAACAGAATTAAATTTGTAATCATTAGATTGCGATTTAATCCACTCCTTTGATTGCTTTAAAAAGCCTACCCAATCAACTTTTTCTAACTCAGCAGCTTTTGAAACCAATTGAGGAGCTTGTTGCTTGATTAGTTCTAGATCTGGCTGGGAAACTCCATTATTGAGAGCCATCCAATCAGCAATTGATCTTCCAACCACCCTTGTCAAGTAAGCCGCACTCAAAGCCTGAATAGTCCCGGCTGCGACCCATGAAGATCCGTCAAGCTTCGCAAGACTTAAAAGAGATTGTCCACTCCACTCAACAACTCCTTGACCAATTGCAGCAATTGCAAGCTGTCGCGAGACAGCTTCAATTAATTCAGGCTTCATTTTGCAATCCCAAATCTTTGACATTTCCTTAATCATCAAACCATTAACAACTGCAACCGAAAGCAAATCAGTAGAAGCTACAGGAGAGGCAAAAACGATACCAGCAACAATCCACTGAGATCTTGTTTGAATGATCTGAAATTTTTCTCTTCTTAGTTTTTCTAAATCTTTTTGCCAAGAAGAATGTAATCGTGACAAAAGTCTTAGCTTAGTGTTATCTATATTTTTTTTGGGTTGTTCAAGAAGTTTTTTAATAGGAGATAGCACTGATGCCATTTCAGTTTGAGAACCATTCCATTTCAAGATTCGGTTAGTCCATCTATCAGGAAGTTGTGCCTCTAAAGCTTTTTGCTCATCGGACCAATCAGAGGATTTCACACATGCAACCATTAGCCAAGCGGGCTGATCAGCAGGGATATTTCTAATCCATAGAAGATCAGCAGCACTCATAGGTAAAGCTAAAGAGTAAACAATAAAATCTTGCTCCTGAATTAAATCTGGCAAAATCCAATTTTGATCCTTTACTGGTAAGGATGATGGGAAAGAAACTTTGACTTTATTTTTTATTCCTAAAACATTCTCTATATGATCTTTATCAGGCAACTTCAGACCTTTTGTTTTCAAGAACCCAATATTTTGATCATCACTTCGATTAATAATAGTTTGTAAGGAATTGATTCTTTCTTTTTTAGACTCACTTTGCTCTCCCTCTTCAAGTAAGCATTCAAAATTTTCTAAAACGTCATGGCATCTTCTTACCCATCCTTGAACAGTCGATGGAGTATCAAATGAAACCTTTCCTGGCTTAAGGATATAAAAAATAAAACCAACCCCTAAAAGCAATCCTAACCCCCCTCCTGGTATATGGGCTACATCACTCAAAACCCATTGACCAGCAATAGTTAAGCCAATAAAAAGACTTATTTTCGGAATAGAAAAAGAAGGTAAGGAGAGAGAAGATTTTGTTAATGAGTGATTTTTCACGATTTCAATAAATACAGTTTCTTCTTAGCTAACTTTCATTTTAAAGCAAATTTCCACTTAATAACCTCAAAGAAAGAAGGGGCTTTACGATTTAAAAAAAAATATATAAATCAAGAAAACCGAATAATTTCAAAGAAATCAATTTCATTAGATGTGAAAGTGCTAATCAACATATTCAAATTTGTCGCAAAAGTACCTGCTATGCGTCACACTTGCCCCTATTGGCAACTATGTTCATGGGTGACTCTTACACCAATAACCAGTCAGGTGGAAACGATTTTCAGAATCAAAGACAATCTGGTCGCAATAATTTCAGAGGTGGTCGAGGACCAAACAATAGAGAGGGAGGCTTTCGCATTCGTCTGAGCGACAATGAAATGCGAGCGGCAAGGTCGTTGCAAGAAGCTTTTAATCTTCGTTCTACTGTCGCAGTTCTAGGGTTTGCGGTAAGAACTCTCGCACAAATGCTTGAAGATGGAAGTCTTGACAATTTAGTCACTGAATATAGGTCTCAAGCACCTTCTAATGATCCACGAAAAGGTCGACTTAACAGGGGAAATTACAACAATGAAAATAACAACTCAATAAACACAAAACCCAATCCTTTTGCGAGGCCAGAAAAACCAGTTAAAGAACAAGAGGGTTCTGCTGCTGATCAATCAAATAATGTTGATCTAAATCCTGAAGAAAATAATAATGATCCAACCCCAGAAGAAAGTTCTAATGAAGACAATTCCACTAATACAAGTGAGCAGGGATAAGTGAATCAAAAGCGAGTTTTGTCAGGTGTTCAACCAACTGGAGATGTACATATTGGTAACTGGCTTGGAGCAATAAGGAATTGGGTTGAATTACAAGAAAATTACGAAACATTTGTATGCGTTGTTGATCTTCATGCAATCACAACACCACATAATCCAAAATGTCTTTACGAAAATTCGCTATCGACAGCAGCTTTATATATCGCTTGTGGGATGAATCCAGATAAATGCTCGATATTCATACAAAGTCAAATAACTGCCCATAGCGAACTTTGCTGGATTTTGAATTGCTTAACTCCGTTAAACTGGATGGAGAGAATGATTCAGTTCAAGGAGAAATCAATCAAACAAGGAGATAATGTATCAATAGGGTTATTAGATTATCCTGTTCTTATGGCCGCAGATATTCTGCTTTACGATGCTGATTTGGTTCCAGTTGGAGAAGATCAAAAACAACACTTAGAACTTGCAAGAGACATCGCTTCTCAACGAGTTAATTCAAAATTTGGAACTAAGGAAAGTCCTATTCTTAAAGTTCCTAATCCTATGATCTTAAAAGAGTGCTCAAAAATCATGAGCCTTACAGACGGAACAAAGAAAATGAGTAAAAGTGACCCAAATGAAAATAGTAGAATTACATTATTAGACAGTCCTGATTTAATTACTAAGAAAATAAAACGAGCAAAGACCGACTCAGAGTTAGGCTTAGAATTTGGAAATCAATTAAGACCTGAGGCTGATAACCTTTTAACAATTTATTCCATAATATCTGGTCTTGGCAGAGAGAAAGCAGCAGAATATTGCAAGGGAATGGGATGGGGTAAATTCAAACCTGAGTTTACAGACGCAATGATTAACACACTTAAACCAATTCAAGTAAAATATAATGAATTAATGAATGACAAAGGAGAGTTAAATAGAGTTTTAAATAAAGGGAAAACAACTGCTCAAGAAGTTTCACAGTTAACATTAAATAGAGTCAAGAAAGCTCTTGGCTTTTATTCAACTTTATAGAAGATTATGCCAATAATTACATTACCTGATGGTACTCAAAAAAAATATAATTCTGCTGTAACAATTGATCAAATAGCATCAGGAATTGGGCCGGGATTAGCAAAAGCAGCATTAGCGGGGAAAGTTAATGGTGAATTAATAGATACTTGTATTCCAATAACAAACAATGCACATATACAAATCATAACCGCTAAAGATAATGAAGGCCTAGAAATAATTAGACATTCGTTCGCTCACCTTCTTGGCCATGCTGTTAAACAGCTATATCCGGAAGCAAAAATGGCAATTGGGCCTGTGATTGAGGATGGTTTTTATTATGATATTTCTTATAAAGAGAGCTTTACACCTGATGATCTTGAGAGAATTGAAGTAAGAATGAAGGAACTTGTTAACAAAGATTATGATGTTGATGTTGAAGTGGTTACGCCCGAGGAAGCAAAGGAAGTTTTCACTGATAGAGGTGAAATATTCAAACTTGATATAGTTAAAAATATACCAAAAAATGAAATCATAAAATTATATAAACATCAAGAATATATTGATATGTGCAGAGGGCCTCATGTCCCAAATACAAGACATCTAAGAATATTTAAACTTCTGAAAGTTTCCGGTGCTTATTGGCGTGGAGACTCAAAGAATGAGATGCTCCAAAGAATATATGGAACCGCTTGGAAAAGCTCTAAAGAATTAAAAGAATATATTTCCAGAATTGAGGAGGCCGAAAGAAGAGATCATAGAAAGTTAGGTAAAAAGTTTTCACTTTTTCACACTCAAGAAGAAGCTCCAGGGATGGTTTTTTGGCACCCAAAAGGGTGGACTATTTATAGAATTTTAGAAGCTTATATTCGTGAAACTATAACTAAATATGATTATCTAGAGGTAAAGTCTCCTCAAGTAGTTGATAGGAGTCTTTGGGAGAAATCAGGCCATTGGGAAAAGTTCAAAGAAGATATGTTTACCACAGTTTCAGAAAACAGAGAGTACGCAATAAAACCTATGAATTGCCCATGCCACATACAAATTTTCAATCAGGGGTTAAAAAGCTATAGAGATCTTCCTATAAGACTCTCTGAATTTGGCTCTTGTCATCGCAATGAACCTTCAGGTGCTCTTCACGGCTTAATGAGAGTCAGAAATTTTGTTCAAGATGATGCACATATCTTTTGTACTAATGAACAAATACAAGAAGAAGTTCAAAATTTTATTGATCTAGTTTTTGAGGTCTATAAAACCTTTGGCTTTAATACACTTCTGATTAAACTATCAACTAGGCCTGAGAAAAGAGTAGGTAGTGATGCTATATGGGACAAATCAGAAAAAGCTCTATCTGATGCACTTAATTCGAAAGGTATAAATTGGTCACTTCTTCCTGGAGAAGGTGCTTTTTATGGTCCAAAAATTGAATTTTCCCTAAAAGATTGTCTCAATAGAGTATGGCAATGTGGAACAATTCAAGTAGATTTTTCAATGCCAGAAAGGCTAAATGCAAGTTACATAGATATAAAAGGGAGAAAACAAACACCTGTTATGCTTCACAGAGCAATTCTAGGCTCTTTTGAAAGATTTATTGGCATCTTAATAGAGAATTACTCAGGGAATTTTCCCACCTGGTTAGCACCTTTACAAATAATAGTTATGGGAATAACTGATAGGAATAATGAAACATGTATAACTACAAAGAACAAGTTAATTGATTATGGATTTAGAGCAGAAAGTGACATTAGAAATGAGAAGGTAGGATTCAAGATAAGAGAACACACTATTCAAAGAATACCTTTCCTAGTAATTATTGGAGATAAAGAAGAAGATAATAATGAGATCTCAGTAAGAACCCGTGAGGGAAAAGATCTTGGTAATATGACCCTAGATAATTTTAAACTAATAGTTGATAAATCAATCAGCGAAAAAGGTATAGAGAATGATCCATCTTAATTTCAAAATAGGAATTTTATAAATAATGAATTTACTTGCTGGTGACCTTGGTGGTACCAAAACAATACTAGCTATTTATTCAAGTGAAAAATATCCTAGAAAATTATTTAACAAATATTATATATCTTCAGAATGGAAATCTTTTGAATCAATGTTTGAAAATTTCATTAAACAATTACCAGAAAACATATCAATCCCTGAATATGGTTGTATTGGTGTGGCAGGTCCTATAAAAAATAAAAAGGTTAATATCACAAACTTAAAATGGGATATAGATAGTAACAAATTATCTTTAATTTCAAAAATTAAAGAAATCGAATTAATTAATGATTTTTCAGTTTTAATTTATGGCATACCTTTTTTTAAAGAAAATCAATATGATGTGATTCAAGGGGATATAAATTCAAATACTCAAAACAATCAAGCATTAATTGCAGTTATTGGAGCAGGCACTGGTCTTGGAATGTCGAGAGGTCTGATATCACCTAAAAGCATTTCTATATTTCCAAGCGAAGGAGGTCATAGAGAATTTGCCCCAAGATCGAAAGACGAATGGGAATTAGTCAAATGGCTAAAAAAGAGATTAAATCTTCAAAGAATATCTATTGAAAGGATCGTTAGTGGGACAGGTCTTGGAATGATTGCCAGATGGAAATTAGATGATCCGAGTCAAATCAACCATCCGCTTCAGATTATTTTAAAAAAAATAGATAGCGCTAATACAGATTTTCTTGACTTACCCGCTCTTGTTTGTGAGAAAGCCAATCAGAAAGATAAATTGATGTCTGAAGCTTTAAAGCTTTGGTTAAATGCTTATGGCTCTGCAGCTGGAGACCTTGCTTTACAAGAACTTTGCTCATCTGGATTGTGGATTGCAGGGGGAACTGCAGTAAAAAACCTCAATGGAATAAACTCTTCTAACTTCCTTGATGCATTTAGTAATAAAGGTCGCTTTCAACCTTATTTAAAGCAAATTCCATTAATTGTTCTTAAAGATCCAGAAGCGACATTGTTCAGTTCAGCTTGCAGAGCTCACCTAATTGCCAAATCAAATGGGAGACTTACTTAAAGGGAAAAAACATGGGGCCGCCAAAAATAGGACAAACTGTCGTAGTAGAAGTTCCTTCTACTACAGCCAACATTGGTCCAGGGTTTGATTGCCTTGGAGCAGCATTAGATCTTTCCAATTTTTTCACTATCAGAAGAATTGAGGGAAATGGCGAAAGATTTGAATTAATAATGGAGAGTACTGAAGGCAATCATTTAAGAGGTGGGCCAGAGAACCTTTTTTACAGAGCTGCGCAAAGAGTATGGAAAACTGCAGGTGTAGAACCTGTCGCTCTGGAAGCAAGAGTAAAGTTAGCCGTTCCTCCAGCAAGGGGGCTTGGAAGCAGCGCAACCGCAATTGTGGCAGGCCTAGTTGGAGCTAATGCTCTTGCTGGATATCCGTTGCCAAAGGAAAAATTATTAGAACTGGCAATAGACATAGAAGGTCATCCAGATAATGTTGTTCCATCATTAATTGGTGGCCTTTGTGTAACAGCTAAAACTGCAAATGACAGATGGCGCGTAGTTCGCTGTGATTGGGATCAATCAATAAAAGCAGTGGTTGCGATTCCTTCTATTCGCCTCAGCACAAGCGAAGCAAGACGCGTTATGCCAGAGAATATCCCAATGAATGATGCAGTGATCAACTTAGGTGCACTTACTCTCCTACTTCAAGGCTTAAGAACAGGGAATGAGGACCTTATTGCAGATGGGATGCATGACAAGCTTCATGAGCCATACAGATGGGGATTAATTAAAGGTGGCATGGAGGTGAAAGAAGCAGCAAAGGCTGCCGGAGCTTTAGGATGTGCAATTAGTGGAGCAGGTCCAAGCATTATTGCTCTTTGCAAAGCGACCAAAGGCCGAGAAGTCAGCGTCGCAATGGTTAAAGCATGGGAAGCTGCTGGTGTAGCAAGTCGTGCTCCCTTAATGAGCCTCCAACTAAAAGGAAGCGAATGCATTTCAAACACTATTGGGTAGTTTTACTCATGAAAACGAACAAAAACTGATATCTTTATGGCTGACTTGCCCGGAATCATGGATGCCAATTTAGCTGTGAGTATAGATTCTCCAACAGTATTTCCATGGCTTTCACTAATTGTGCTCCTTCCAGCTGTTGGAGCATTGATAATGCCATTTCTTCCAACTCAAGAAAGTAATAACAATAATCTGGCAAGGAATATTTCGCTTGTTGTTTTACTCGCCGATTTACTAATAATTGTAGGTGCATTTGCAAATCTGTTTGATACAAATAGTGAAAGTCTTCAATTAGTTGAAAGATTGCAATGGCTTCCATCTATTGGTCTTGAATGGTCACTAGGAGTCGATGGGATATCAGCACCGCTTGTAGTTCTAAGCGGACTAATCACTTTTCTTTCAGCGGCGGCGAGTTGGAAAGTGAAACAAAAAACTAGACTTTATTTTGCTTTATTACTCATACAAGCTTCTGCGCAAGCTTTGGTTTTCTTATCACAAGATTTCTTACTATTCTTTTTAGCTTGGGAGCTTGAGCTAGTTCCTGTATATCTATTGATTGCTATTTGGGGAGGGAAAAGAAAGCTTTATGCAGCAACAAAATTTATTCTTTATACAGCACTGGCTTCTCTTTTAATATTAATTAGTGGGCTAGCTTTAGCACTTTCCGGAGATCAATTTACTTTTAATTTAAGTGAAATTGCATCCAAATCATTTAATGGGAATTTTGGAGTATTTTGTTATTTAGGGTTCTTAATTGGATTTGGAGTAAAGCTTCCTATTTTCCCACTTCATACTTGGCTTCCTGATGCTCATGGAGAGGCTAATGCACCAGTTTCGATGTTATTAGCAGGTGTTTTATTAAAGATGGGGGGATATGCACTTTTAAGATTTAACGTACAAATTTTACCGGATACTCATTTAATACTCGCTCCTGCCCTAATCATAATTGGGATTGTAAATATTATTTATGGTGCCCTAAACGCCTTTGCTCAAGACAATGTTAAAAGACGCATAGCCTGCAGTTCTGTAAGTCATATGGGTTTTGTTCTTGTTGGAATTGGGGCAGTCAATGCACTTGGGATTAGCGGAGCAATGCTACAAATGATTAGTCATGGACTAATTGCTGCCGCAATGTTTTTTGTGACCGGAAGTTTTTATGAGAGAACAAATACGCTATCAATACCAAACATGGGTGGTCTAGCAAAGGCTCTACCAATTACTTTTGCTTTCTTCTTAACCAGCTCTCTTGCCTCTCTTGCTCTACCAGGGATGAGTGGATTTATAAGTGAAATAACCGTCTTTCTAGGAATAACCAGTCAAGAAGGCTTCACTTCATTATTTAGAGCAATAACAATATTACTTGCAGCAATTGGACTGGTTTTAACACCTATTTATTTACTCTCCATGTGCAGAAGAGTCTTCTTTGGCCCTAGGATACCAGCGTTATCAATAGTCAAAGAAATGGATGCAAGAGAGCTTTCAATAGGTTTAAGCCTCTTGGTCCCTACATTAGTGATTGGATTTTGGCCAAGGATTGCTATTGATTTATACGAGGTCTCAACAAATGCTCTCGCACAATCATTAATTACTAATAACCTTGTACCAATCAGTTAGTTTTTGGATCAAAAAAAAATGACTTCGATAAAGCCATCAGCACTTTTAAAAGGTGAAGGTCTTCCTGATTACGACAAAATAACTCCTGATGAGATTACTGAAAATATTCCCCTGCTCATAAAAGATTTAAATGAAAGATTAAATAATCTAGAGAAACAACTTACTCAAAAGTTATCAACTAAAAATTATCTAAGTTGGCAAGATGTCATGCCTCAACTTTATGAAATAGGTGAAAAACTTAGATGGAGTTGGGGACTTGTAAGTCATTTAAATGCTGTATGTAATTCCTCTGAATTACGTGAAGTTCATTCAAATCAACAACCTAAAATCGTCAGATTTAGTAACCAGGTTGCTCAAAGTGAAGTCATTTATAAAGCACTTTCAAACCTAAAGGAACATGGGAATATTAGAGACGAAACGCAGGCCAGGATAATTGAGACTGAACTAATAACAATGAAAAACAAGGGGATTGGATTAGAGGTTGATGAAAAGAAACTTTTTAATTCTCGCAGCGAGCGATTAGCTGAATTATCAACTATTTTTAGTAACAATGTTTTGGATGCGACTAACAATTGGACTTTGTTACTAAAGCACCCTTCAGAAATTGAGGGTCTTCCTGAAAGAGCCTTAGAAACTTTGGCTCTTGCCGCGAAGGAAAGTGGTGACAAAACTGAGGGAGGAGATGAGCCAACATCATCCTCTGGCCCATGGAGAGTAGGTTTGGATTTACCTAGGTATATTCCTTTTCAAACTTATGCAAAAAACAGACAGATCAGAGAAAAAGTTTATAGAGCTTTCGTTAGTAGAGCTAGCGATGGAGAACTTAATAACAAAAAAATAATTGAAGAGATTTTAGATCTTAAAAATAAACAGGCAAGACAACTGGGATATAAAAACTGGTGCGAAATCAGCTTAGCCACAAAAATGGCAGATGACGAAGAAGCAGTTGAGAAATTGCTCGAAGAATTAAGATCAGCCGCCATGCCTCATGCTGAAAAGGAACTTATACAACTACGTGAATGTGCCAAACGGAATGGAGAAAACGACAGTTTTGAGCTATATCCTTGGGACATTAGTTATTGGTCAGAAGTTCTGCGAAAAGAAAAATACGATCTTGACCAAGAGCAACTCAGACCATGGTTTCCATTAGATCAAGTTCTTAATGGCCTATTTAATTTGTGCAAAAGACTTTTTGAGATAGAAATTGAAGAATCTAAGATATCAGCTCCTTTGTGGCATAAAGATGTTCGTTTCTTTAATGTTAAAAATCAAGATGGCCAACAAATTGCATCTTTCTATCTAGACCCATTTAGTCGTCCAGCGACAAAAAGAGGAGGGGCATGGATGGATGAATGTTTATGTAGAAATCAGAAAGGGAAAGATAATATTGTTCTTCCAGTAGCCTACTTAATATGCAATCAAACACCTCCTATTGCTGACAAACCTAGCTTAATGAGTTTCGAAGAAGTAGAAACACTGTTTCATGAATTTGGGCATGGACTACAACATATGCTGACAACCGTCAATTATCCACAAGCAGCTGGTATTAATAACGTCGAGTGGGATGCCGTAGAATTAGCAAGTCAATTTATGGAAAATTGGTGCTTAGAGGATCAAACAATCGCTGAGATAGCTATTCATTGGGAGACAAAGGAATCATTACCAAAATCTGAAATTAACAAGTTAAGGTTAAGTAGAACATTCAATTCTGGTCTAGCTACTCTAAGGCAAGTACATTTCGCACTTACAGACCTAAAACTTCATAGTCAATGGGATGCAGATTCAAAAATTTCCCCAGATGAATTACGACGACAAATTGCAAGAAGAACAACTGTTATTGCTCCTATTCCTGAGGATCAATTCCTTTGCGCCTTCAGTCATATCTTTGCTGGTGGCTATGCTGCTGGATACTACTCTTACAAGTGGGCGGAGGTACTCAGTGCAGATGCCTTTGCTGCATTTGAGGAAGCAGGTCTTTCCAATAAAGACGAAGTACGCAAAATTGGTAAAAAATATCGAGATTCAATTCTAAGTCTTGGCGGTAGCCGTTCACCTAATCAAGTTTTCAAAAAATTTAGAGGAAGACTCCCTTCTACCAAAGCACTAATAAGACATAGTGGTCTTGATTAGCTCATTTTCAAGATTTTTTTGACTATGATGTCTAACGAAAAAGAGTTAATTATTAATTCTTTATGTGTCAACACAGGTAATTCATAAGTTTCTCCTACAGGCAGTTTTGCTTCCCAACCTGGGAATGACATCAAGTCCCATTTCGTAAAGAAACTAATACATTCAACAGTCTTTAGTGACGTCAAGTCTTTATTTAACTGAAACAATAAACTACTTCCTCTTTTCATCTCTGCAATTCCAGGCATCAAAAAAGAGGGTATTACCTGAGCGGTGTAAGTACCATAATGAGGTGTACCAATACTAAAAAATCGTTTTGTTCTTGAAAAGCCATTATAATTCTGCAACCAAATTCTGCTAATTAATCCACCCATTGAAAAGCCAACTATATCAATATCTTTTTCAGGGCCAACAAGTTGCTTAATTTTATAATCAAGATCTCTAGCTAATTTCCTAAGGGATGTCTGCCCAAGTTTATGTGGTAAATGTGGGCTATACAATTGATACCTATCATCTTTTATTTTTTCAACTAATTTTGTAAATAGTTTAGGGTTGTTCCACAAACCATGAACGAGAACGATTGGCCTTTTACTTGAGTTCAATTAATTAGTTATGAGCAATTCCGTTTCTTTTCTATTAACACACTTCCGGTAAACCCATTTATAGGTGGCGAGCATTTCTTCAGAAGAATAATTATTGGTACTTTTCCACAAAAAGATTCAAGAACATTCAAGATTTGATCACTAAAATATTCTATCGTAAAGCAATTAATTTCAAATGAAAGCTTTTGAACAGATTTAATTAATTCGCTATAGTCTATTGATTTATCTAATTTATCAAGTTTTGAAGCCTCATCCAAATTCAACCAAAAGCTAATGTCAAGGATAAAACTTTGTCCATGTATACGTTCTTTCTCTAAAACGCCTACATGAGCCCAAAGGTTTATATCTTTTATATGAATCGCACTTGAATTATGAAATTGATTCATAATGGCAAATCAGTATGTGAGAAACTTCTCTCTCCAGAAGCAAAATCCTTAACGACATCGCCATCACCTCTTAAGAAGTAGCGATAAGTAACTAAGCCCTCCAAACCAACTGGACCTCTCGGAGGAAGAGTCTGAGTACTTATGCCAACTTCTGCTCCAAATCCGTATCTAAAACCATCTGCAAAACGAGTCGAACAATTATGATAAACCCCTGCACTATCGACTGAAAGAAGAAATTTCTCAGCAACTTTTTTTTCATTCGTAGCTATTGCATCAGTATGACGTGAACTATATTTACGTATATGTGCAATAGCTTCATCTACATTACGAACAATTTTAATTGAGAGAATTAAATCCAAATATTCTGTAGACCAATCTTCATCAGTAGCTAAATTTTTCACCCCTAAGACTTGACTCTTAGTATCTCCCTTAAGAGTAACTCCTGCATTAGAAAAGATTGGTATGCTTTTTTTTAAAAATATTTCGGCAACACTTTCATGAATTAATAATGTCTCAATCGCATTACAAGCAGCAGGATATTGTACCTTACTGTCTAAAGCTATACTTATAGCTTTGTCAATATCTACAGAAGCATCTACATATAGATGACAAATACCATCAGCATGACCCAAAACAGGAATGCGTGTATTGTCTTGTATAAATTGAACTAATTCATTACTACCTCTTGGTATTATCAGATTTACGAATCGATCTAAACGCAGTAAGCCTAGGCTTTCTTGACGTGTAGTAAGCAAAGCCAACGCTCCTACTCCTAAATTGGTTTTTCTTAGCCCTTTATCAAGAGAATTCATTATTTCCTGATTCGTAGCTCTTGCTTCACTCCCTCCTTTTAGCAAAGCCGCATTCCCAGAACGAACAGAGAGAGAGGCTATTTGTATTAACGCATCAGGTCTGGATTCAAAAATCACTCCTAATACACCCAATGGGACTGTCACTCTCTCAAGAATAAGGGTTTCATCTAATTTTCTATGGAGCTGCCTATGACCTATTGGATCCGCTAGTTTTGAAACTTTTAGAACGCCTTCAATACATTCTTTAAGTTTAGTTTGTGTTAACTGAAGTCTTGATAAAAGTGATTTATTTAGCCCTTCTTTTTCTGATCTTTCAAGATCTATGAGGTTTGCTTTTAGAATTTCATCAGTATTGTCATTCAAAGCATTTGCTATTTCAGTCAAGGCCTCACATCTTTGCTCATTAGTTGATTGGCCAAGCAAAATAGAGGCTTGCTTGACTCTCTCTGCTTCTTTTATTAGATGGGGAGAAGGATTAGGGACTGATAGTTTTGTACTCATTAGTTTCAGGTCAAACTTTTAATCAAAGATAATTTTTATCCCTCAACTTTAAAATATTCCTTTAATGCCTCATCAAGCAATAAAAAAAGATAAAAGTCAATCGAGCTAAACAAAATTCAATTAGATATTTTTGTTCAACTAATTACGGTTCTAATATCTAAAAAAGAGTTGAAGCTGACTTTGCCAATTCCCATTTTTATCAAAAGAACCAAGTAAACCTATATTTGGATTCATTTGAAAAGTAATATTCCCTTTAGGTGGAATATCTTGTCGGTTAGGAGCCGCTTGAACTGAAAAATTAATTTTTTCGCTAAGATCAACTCCTAACTCAGTGACCCATGCCTGTTGACCTGAAAGGTTCGACGAATTCTCTTGATCGGCACTTTGAGAACCACTTTCACTAGACGCATCCTCATCCAAATCTGACCCATTTATATACGTGGGATAAAGAGAAAGTTGAATCTTGTCACTTAAAAATCCATTAATGTTTCCTTGAACATACGAAGCAACGGATCTATTCAATAAACTAGCAACGACATCTCCATCACCTCCACTACTTATTAGATTTGAAAGAGAGTTTCCACCAATAAGTCCTATTAACTCACTTCTCCCTAAAGAGGGAGTACTTCTTAATTGAAAATTCTCACTAATTCGATCCGCAGGCCCAGAAGCTGTAACTTCAACATTTATAAAACGAGATCCTCCTATACCTAACGATGCCATACCATTAGAGGCGAAATTAGTTACGTCTCTAACATTATCAGGAACACGACTTTTTAATGTCACGTCGACGAATGGGACCAATCCCATAGAAGGAACAAATACAGCTACGTTAGGTTCGCTTTGATCTAAATTGAAAGTAGTCGTAAAGAGATTAACATAGCCACTAGTAAGCTTGATAACTCCACTAACATCAATAGTTTCATCAAAAGTACCATTCAAGAATAGGAATCCATTCGTTTCAAAGCTTGCCAAGGGTTGAGAAACCAATCGCAATGAAGGGCCAAGGATAAGCTTTAAATTATCAAAGCTTATAGCTTCTAATCCATTAGGAAATCCAGCACTCACCATTCGACTTGCTGGAGCATTTTCATCTTGAATAAATAAAACAAGTGGTCCATCCTGGTTCCAGTCTTGTTCTGGGAATCTACGATTTCTTTTAACCTTAGAATCTTTATTTATTCCAGATTTAGTAGATATAGTCTTTGTCGATTTATTAGACTTCTTACCAGAAATAGAGCCTTCGGAAATAAATACTTCACCAGCCAATTGAGGCTTCAAAATAGATCCATTAACAATGATCTCAGATGAAACCATGACATCAGTAAATGCTGTTTTAAGACGCGTTTGTTCTATGGAGACAGCTAATGGTTCACTTTCAATAAGTTTAGATTCAAATAACGAAATACCACCTTGACTAGTAATGACACCTTTTGATCCCATATTTGCTGTAAGGCTTCGAACTTCAACTCTATTGAAATCAAAAACTATTGTGCTATTCAAATTATTAATTTCCTTGTCTTGAAAAAGTAGCTGATTGTTTTTTAAAACCATAAAACCATTCGCGACAGGGTTCGTAGGTGTACCCCTGATAATCAAACTCAAATCAGCAGTCCCGGAAGTCCAAGAAACGCTTCCTTTAGTTAGCCCTGTTAAGAAAGCCAAACCATCTCCATGACTTTCAACTTTTAGATCAATAGGCAAAGAATTAGATAATGGATAAATTCCTCTTAATTCAACGGGATTTATCGAAGATTCATCCCTCAAAGCGACATCCAATTCGAGATAATTATCTTTAATAGAAATATTTCCTTTATCTAGAATAATATTTCTATTATAAATTTTAGTATCATCAATGATTAAACCTGCACTAACTTTTGGGGTTCCATTTACCAAACTATATTTCCCTTTTAATCCAAAATATCCATCAATTGAGGAAGGCAATGGTGCTACTAAGGATAACAAAGAAAAATTAAAATTAAGTAATGAAAACTTCCCATAACCGGATCCTAAGTTTCCATTATAATTTACCTCAAAAGATTTTAATTCTTTGTTATCTATAAACTTAACTTTATTTTCCCAAACCTTACCAGAAGCCTTAACATTTAAGTTTAAGGCCGATAAAGTTGGGCCTCTTAATTCTATATCTGCAGTAACGTTTCCATTAAGATTATAAGGATTGATAAAGCTCTCACTATTTTTCTCTGCAATCTCTTCTCTATATGAATCCTGAGATTTATTTAAAGCTTTTAGCTGACTATCTATTGAGCTATTAGGAAAACCAATTACAAACTTTTCCAAATCTTCAGCTGTACCCATTGCCTCTGAATATTTCAATCCCAATTTAGGTATCTCTAAAGCTGTAGCAGCAATCCAACTTGCACTAACATCCTTTGCTTTTGCAAACAAAGAGAATTCAGATTTTTTCTTTATATCGAATTCAATCTTTCCTTTTTCAGATGGTATTAATTCACCTGTTAAATTAGTTTCTGAATTTTTAATTTCACCTTTAATACTTGCATTTTTTAATTTGAAACCTAACAATCTAAAATAATCTAAATTCAAATAACCATTAACGAATAGTGGATCAGGAGAAAATTTTCCATTTCCTGAAACTTCTCCAAATATTCGTTTAAAACTTTTCTCTGGAGGGAAAGCCACCTCTACTCTAT
>Ga0163111_10000814_pt1 | contig 18755 bp, 17 predicted proteins | sample CRUFie1St18metaG_FD_109645 | JGI IMG/M metagenome (GOLD analysis project Ga0163111, IMG submission 109645) | Marine microbial communities from the Costa Rica Dome - CRUD Field 142mm St18 metaG | ecosystem: Environmental > Aquatic > Marine > Oceanic > Photic zone | place: Costa Rica: the Eastern... | reverse complement strand
TGCGGCAGATCTTAAAGGGCTTGGTGCGCACCCATGAATTACGCCTCATTGATGGTCACTTATACGAACGGTTGAACGATGAATCTGATCTCGTTAACCCTGACGTCGTGCGGCAAGGTGAAGTGATAACGTTGGATGGCGTCAGCCGAGTCGACGGTTTATCGATTTTGCCGGGTAAGAAGGGCTTGCCCAGCCCGCGCCCTGGAGATGTGGTGGATTATCAGACCCTGGCAGGTAAGGCGCTGGTAGTAAAAATAATAAAACACAGTCCATTGCCGGTGGTGGGCATACTTAACCTGAAAGGGCGCGCGCCGTCTGTAGATCCGTTGGGCCGGAATTTTAACGGACGCATCCAACTAAGCGAGCGGCCGCAGAATGCTCAGCATGGCGATACAGTGCGGGTGGCAATACAAGGGGACAACGAACACGGGTTATATGGACACTTGTTAGAGGTGGTGCCAGCGGATTCAGTGCTTGAGCAGGCAATTCATTCCACTCTCGACAGCTTGGCCATTCCTACCGACTGGAGCGACGCGACGCGCAAAGCGACCGCGCGGCTGCCGAAATCGGTAAAGCGGGCAAATTTCCCCCAGCGTCAAGACCTCAGCGACCTACCCTTAGTCACCATCGATGGGGCCACAGCCAAAGACTTTGATGATGCAGTATTTGTCCGCTCCTTGGGCGGGCGCCGTGGTTGGCGGTTAATCGTTGCCATCGCGGATGTTTCCCATTACGTCAAACCGCGCAGTGCGCTCGACGATGATGCGCAAATTCGCACAACCTCAGTCTATCTGCCGAGCTTTGTCGTGCCGATGCTGCCAGAAGCTATTTCAAATGAATTGTGCTCTCTCAAGGCTAACGTTGATCGACTGGCTTTAGTCTGTGATATGCACGTGGCGGCCAATGGCGAAGTGCGTGATTTTAACTTTTATGACGCGGTGATTTGTTCCCATGGGCGTTTGACCTATGAACAAGTGCAGGCGCATATAGATCATGGCAGCGAATTGCCAGTAGCTGGCGCTGATCAGAAACCGGTGGCCAAGTCCGTTGCAGCATTAGCTGAGCTGCATGACGCCTTCCGCCAAGCCCGAGAGCGGCGCGGTGGCCTAGACTTTGAAACCCGGGAAGGTGTGATCGAAATTGTCGATGGCCATGTAACCGGCGTAAATCAGGTGCGACGCATCAAGGCCCATCAGATGATCGAAGAAGCCATGATTAATGCCAATGTTTGTGCGGCACGATTCATTGAGCGCGCCCAGCAATGTTCTCTATACCGAGTGCATGAGGCGCCGGATCCCATCAAGCTTGAAGAATTGGGCTTGGATCTGCGTGGCGTGGGCTTGTCTTTGCCCAAGGGCGTTCCGGAACCGATAGTATTTAAGCGGTTATTAGATGAGTTGGGTCAGCGCAGTAACGGATGGCTCTATCAGCAATTGATTCTGCGTAGCATGCAACAGGCGGTCTATACGCCGAAGAATCAGGGGCACTTTGGTCTCGGATTAGAACGCTATATGCACTTTACCAGTCCGATTCGGCGCTATCCTGACCTACTCGTGCATCGGGCGATTAAGGCCATTCTTGCACAGCAGTCGTCGCGTTTACCGAGTCTTGAGCAGCTAGAGAATTTTGGCGAGCGCTGTTCAAGCAATGAGCGTCGCGCCGAATCCGCGGGTTGGACTGTTGAAGCTTGGTTGAAGTGCGACCTACTTAAACAACGTACGGGTGACACGTTTACAGGCACGGTTGCTGGGGTTACTGAGTTCGGTTTGTTCGTGGATATTGAGGGATATTATGTGCAAGGTCTGTTGCATATCTCGGACCTCGGCGCGGACTACTTTAGATTCGAGCGTGCCCAGCAGTGTCTGGTGGGCGAGCGCAACGGTAAGCGCTATGGGCTGGGTGATCGCATACAAGTGCTGGTCGCCAACGTTGAACCGGCACAAGGCAAAATCGATTTGCGCCGAGTGCGTCAGGATTCAAGGCCTGGAGGCTCCAAGGCCGGCAAAGGCGCTTCACAAAAACATAAAATTACTGGCAAAGCAGCAAAAAAACATCGGCGCGGCCGGCGTAGCAAGTAGCCCGACAACGGAGTACCTAGATGGATGAGGTCATAGGAATTCAGGCCGCCCGCGCGTTATTGCGAGAAAACGCGCAACGGGGCCGCTGTTTGTATATTCAGCGCGGTCGGCGCGATGCGCGCATGAACGAACTCATCAGTATGGCGAAAGACGCCGGTGTGCGTTTTCAGGTGGTTGATGACGCTTGGTTTCGGCGTCGTGCCGCGGATCTAAAGCATCAGGGAGTTTTGCTCGAATGCCACGCGCGGGAGCTGGCGGATGAGCAGGCGTTGAAAACTGCGTGGCCCAACTTCGGGGAGCGACCGCTGGTGTTGGTCCTTGATGGGGTTACCGATCCCCGTAACTTGGGAGCATGTCTGCGTACGGCGAATGCGGCAGGTGTGGATGCCGTTATTCTGCCAAAGCGCAATAGCGCGCCTCTGAGTGCGGTGGCGTTAAAGACGGCTCAAGGAGGCGCTGAGGACCTATTCATCGTGCAAGTGACCAATCTAGCGCGATGTCTGACCTGGTTGCGCGAGCAAGGCGTGTGGTTGCTGGGCGCAGATGGCGACGGCGATCAGGTTTGGCATGCTATGGATTCAAGTGTGCCGCTAGGTCTTGTTATGGGCAGTGAGGGCAAAGGCCTGCGACGACTAACCCGAAGTCTATGCGATCAGTTGGTTAGCATTCCGATGCTCGGGGCGGTAGAGAGCCTAAATGTAGCGGTCGCTACCGGAGTATTGCTGTTTGAGGTGGTGCGGCAACGCAGCGAGTAGCTACTTTCTGTTGCTTCCCACGCAATCAGTTGGCCTTGCAAGGCATCTGCAGGCCCCCTACAATGCGCGCCCGCTGTTGCTCTGCAGCAGTTAACCTTGCTTCACCATGGTTGCGGAAGATCTGCGTAAATCCCGGGAAGCTGTCGTCATTAATATGACGTTAACCGAAAGGAGATGCTATGCGTCATTACGAGATCGTATTCTTAGTTCATCCTGATCAAAGCGATCAGGTTCCAGGCATGGTCGAGCGCTACCACGCGATGATCGAGCGTGGTAACGGCACCGTGCACCGCTCAGAGGATTGGGGCCGCCGCCAATTGGCGTTTCCCATCGCTAAAATTCACAAAGCGCACTACATCATGTTCAATGTCGAGATAAATCAAGAAACCCTTGATGAACTCGAAAGCGCCTTCCGTTTTAACGATGCCGTCATTCGTAGCTTGGTCATTCGACGTAAGGGCCCAGTCGTAGGCAACTCTAAGTTGTACGAAGAAGAATTACGCGAGCAAGAGAAAGATCGCGAGCGTGATCGTCGTCGTGAAGAAGAGAGCGCTGCACGCGCTTCAGCCGCCGCTGCTGCGCCGGCTGAAGAAGCGGAGACTGCGGCCGACGCCGCAGATGCAGAAGCGGCAGAACCAGCTGAGGAGACTGAATAATGAGAGGCGGACGACGAGTACAAGTTCAATTTAAAGAAATTGAAATCGACTACAAAGATTTAGACAGCCTACGTCAATTCATCGGTGAGACCGGCAAAATTGTTCCAAGTCGTATCACTGGTGCATCAGCCCGGTTCCAGCGCAATTTAGCAACCGAAGTGAAGCGGGCACGGTACTTGGCCCTATTGCCATACACCGACCAGCACAAGTAGCCCAGAACGAGGAAATATTATGAATGTGATCTTGTTAGAACGGGTCAACAACCTCGGCGATCTTGGTGATGAGGTGGCAGTAAAGCCAGGGTTTGCGCGCAACTATCTGATTCCTAATAGCAAAGCGGTACAGGCGAATAAGGCGAATCGCGCTTATTTTGAAGAGCGTCGTGCGGACCTTGAAAAAGCTGCGAACGAGAAGCTGACCGAAGCCCAGGCACGGGCTGAAAAGCTTGCCGAAACCGTAGTGACTATCATGGTGAAGTCGGGTGAAGAAGGGCGCCTGTATGGCTCCGTCGGCACCCAAGACATTGCTGATGCTCTGGTACGCGACGGCCATATGGTAGCGCGTAGTGAAGTACGCATGCCCGAAGGCGCAATTCGCAGCCTTGGTGAGTACGAAATCGCTCTGCAACTGCACTCCGACGTAACCGTCGAGATCAAGGTCGCAGTAGTCGAAGAATAATATTGGCGGCAGAGTCGTTACTCTGCCCAATGTTATTAAGGACAGGGTTCAGTCCAGCGCTGGACCTTGGCCATACGCAGAGGTTGATCTCTCATACGACGCAAGTAGAACTTGCATTCCAACCCCTAACGCCTAATCTGTTCTACCCGTAGAAAACGTTAGAGGCGCGTGGGCGCTTGTGTCGAGTGCCCTCATCAATAGCCAACAAAGATGTCTGAATTCGCTCCAGAAAACCCTGATCTGACGGTAAATCCTCTGAAAGTGCCGCCGCATTCGATGGAGGCTGAGCAATCGGTGCTTGGCGGCCTCATGTTAGACGATCAGGGGTGGTTCGATTTAGTAGAAGTCGTCATGGCGTCGGATTTCTATCGCACGCAGCACCAGATTATTTTTGAAGCCATGATGGATCTGGCGAACGAAAACCAGCCATTAGATGCCGTAACTGTGTCCGAACGGCTACAGTCCCGCGGGCTGCTAGATAAAGCTGGAGGCTTAGCGTACCTAGCGGATTTGGCTGAATTCACGCCTGGTGCGGGGAACGTCATGGCCTATGGTCGCATCGTGCGCGAACGCTCGGTACTGCGGCAGCTTATTGGCGCGGCCAACCAAATTGCCGATTCTGCGTTCACGCCCGATGGCCGCGATAGCAATACCTTGTTGGATCTTGCCGAGCAGGCGGTATACCAAATTGCCGAGCAGCGAACCACAGATGGCGGGCCAGAAAAGGTCGGCCCGTTGCTGGCGAAGGCCATTGAGAAAGTGGAACTCTTGACCAAGACCAAGGGCGCCATCACCGGCCTTGCGACAGGATTTACTGACCTAGATAAAAAAACTTCCGGGCTGCAGAAATCGGATCTAGTAATTCTGGCGGCCCGTCCGTCCATGGGTAAGACGGCCTTTGCTATTAATATGGCTGAGCATGCGGTGATGTCAGACGAGGCGGTGCTGTTTTTTAGTTTAGAAATGCCCTCTGAACAGATCGTAATGCGGATGATTTCTAGTTTGGGCCGTATCGACCAGACCCGTCTGCGCAACGGCGAACTGCAGGATGAAGATTGGACGCGTTTTACCGGCGCGGTCAGCCAGTTGCGCGACAAGCGCCTGTATATTGACGACACTGCCGGGTTAACCCCGGGGGAAATGCGCTCGCGTTCGCGACGGGTTGCCCGCGAGGCGGGAGGCCTCGGTTTGATCGTGGTCGACTATTTGCAGCTTATGCGTACAGCCACACCCAGCGAAAACCGAGTGAATGAGATTTCTGAAATTTCTCGGTCGTTAAAGGCGTTGGCAAAGGAAATGGCTTGCCCCGTAGTGGCATTATCGCAATTGAATCGGCAGTTAGAGTCGCGGCCGGATAAACGCCCACTGAATGCCGACCTACGTGAATCCGGTGCCATTGAGCAGGACGCAGACGTCATATTGTTTATTTATCGTGACGAGGTCTACAACGAACATACCGAAGATCTGGGTGTTGCAGAGGTCATTATTGGTAAGCAGCGTAACGGTCCAATTGGCAAAGTCCGCATGAAGTTCACGGGTCACCTTACCAAGTTTGAAGACCTTGCCCACGATATGTACAACGACTTCGATCACTAGTTGTGTTGCTCCGGCCTAACCTCTAATGGCAAAAAGCAAAGTTAAAACCGCCTACGTTTGCCAAGAGTGCGGTGCAGAGCATGCGAAATGGCAGGGCCAATGCCATACCTGTGGTGCGTGGAATAGCTTAAGCCAAGTAAATATTAGCCCGATTGCCGGGGCTACTGGGGCGCACAATGCCCTAGGTTTCGCCGGAGCGACGGCAGAAATAAAGAAACTCGCTGAAGTTGAGGCGTTGCAAACCCCGCGCATAGGATCAGGCTTTGCCGAGTTGGACCGTGTCCTTGGTGGTGGTTTTGTGCCTGGGTCAGTGGTGTTGATCGGTGGTGATCCGGGTGCGGGAAAAAGTACTCTACTGCTGCAGGCATGTACCAAGTTGGCCGCTAAGCAGGGGGTTCTCTACGTCACCGGCGAAGAATCCTTGCAGCAACTGGCGTTGCGCGCGCAGCGCCTAAAATTGCCCATGGATGGCTTGAGTGTGGCCGCTGAGACCCGCGCAGAAGTCATTGCAGGTCACATAGCAGAGCAAAGACCTCAAGTAGTGGTACTGGACTCGGTACAGGTGCTGCAGATGGACGGCATAGATTCGACGCCCGGCTCGGTGACTCAGGTCCGTGAAACAGCAGCATTCTTTACCCGGCTTGCGAAACAGCAGGACGTGGTGATTATTCTAGTGGGGCACATCACGAAGGAGGGTGGTTTGGCTGGGCCCAAGGTGCTCGAGCACATGATTGACTGTTTCATGATGTTGGATAGTCCGGCAGGTAGCCGTTATCGCACCCTGCGTGGGCACAAAAATAGATTCGGTGCGGTGAATGAGTTGGGCGTATTTGCCATGACCGATCTTGGCATGAAAGAAGTCGCTAACCCGTCGGCGATTTTTTTACAGCGTGGCGAAGTCGATTCGCCAGGCAGCATCGCGACGGTGACCTGGGAAGGTACTCGTCCTCTATTAGTGGAACTTCAAGCGTTGGTGGATGATGTTGCCGGAGGGCATCCTAAGCGCGTTGCTGTGGGATTGGATCAACAGCGGCTGGCGATGCACTTGGCGGTATTGCACCGTCACTGTGGCATTACCCTAGGCGACCAAGATGTATTTGCTAATGCGGTGGGTGGGGTGCGAATTAATGAAACAGGCGCTGATTTGGCCGTATTGCTGGCGGTGCTAGGATCCTTTCGGGATCGTGTATTGCCGCGAGAACTGATCGTTTTTGGCGAACTCGGCCTGACGGGCGAGCTGCGGCCGGTAGCCAATGGCCAAGAGCGGTTGCGCGAGGCGTCAAAGCACGGCTTTAAGCATGCAATTGTTCCCTTCGCAAACCGCCCCAAGGAGCGCATTGGCAATATGACCATTCACGGCGTCAAAACCCTAGCGGCAGCTCTCGAAGTGGTGTCGACCCTATAACGAAGAAATCCTCGTTTTACCGATGGATTCGCTTGTACTGCACCCGAGTAGGTGCAGCATCGCCCAAGCGCTTCTTACGGTCCGCTTCGTAGTCGCTGTAGTTGCCCTCGAACCACTCCACATTACTGTCGCCTTCGAAAGCAATGATATGGGTCGCTACCCGATCCAAGAACCATCGATCGTGAGAAATGATCAGCGCGGTACCGGCGAACGTAGTCATAGCCTCTTCCAGCGCCCGCAATGTTTCAACGTCAAGATCGTTAGTGGGTTCGTCTAATAGCAAGACGTTTGCGCCTTTGCGCAACAACTTCGCCAGATGTACGCGATTGCGCTCACCGCCGGATAGTGTGCCGACCTGTTTTTGTTGGTCAGCGCCTTTGAAATTAAAGCGACCGACGTAGGCGCGGCTAGGGATTTCGTGCTTGCCGATGCGCATGATGTCTTGATTGTTGGACACCTCTTCCCAAACGGTTTTATCTGCGGCGAGGTCGTCGCGGCTTTGATCGACATAGGCCATATCCACCGTAGAGCCGATGTCGATCGTGCCCGTATCCGGTGTCTCAACGCCCGTAAGCATTTTGAAAAACGTCGATTTACCTGCGCCGTTACCGCCGATAATTCCGACGATGGCGCCTCGCGGAATAATGGCACTGAAATCATCGATCAACATGCGATCGTTAAAACTTTTGCTAAGGCCGTTAATTTCTATGACCTTTTCGCCTAAGCGCTCGCCGGTAGGAATAAATAGCTCAGTAGTATCGTTCCGTGCCTCGGTCTGTTCCGCAACCAATTCGTCAAAGCGCGCGAGCCTCGACTTGCTCTTGGCTTGGCGCGCTCTCGGATTGGAACGTACCCACTCTAGTTCCGCTTTAATGGTCTTTTGCCGAGCTTCCTCCTGAGATGCTTCTCGTTCGAGTCGTTGCTCTTTGGCTTCTAACCATGTGGTGTAGTTGCCTTCGTAAGGGATACCGCGGCCGCGATCCAGTTCCAGAATCCAACCGGCAACATTATCCAAAAAGTAGCGGTCGTGAGTGACCGCCACAACAGTTCCTGAATATTCGTCAAGGAATCGTTCGAGCCAAGACACACTTGCCGCATCTAGATGGTTGGTAGGCTCATCCAGTAGCAACATGTCGGGCTTGGATAACAACAGTGCGCACAGTGCAACGCGTCGGCGTTCACCGCCGGAAAGAGTTTTTACCGGAGTTTCCCAAGGCGGTAGCCGCAGCGCGTCGGCGGCGATGTCCAAAGTTCTGTCGATTTCCCAGCCGTCCACAGCGTCGATCTGCAAAGACAGATCGCCCTGACGCTCCAGTAACTCAGCCATAGTATCGTCGTCCATGGGCTCAGCGAAGCGGTCGGAGATCTCATTGTACTCTTGCAAAATGGCCATGGTTTCAGCCACCCCCAACTCAACGTTGGCACGCACATCTAGGTCGTCATCTAACGACGGTTCTTGGGGCAGATAACCAATGCGGATGTCTTTTTGTGGCCGCGCCTCGCCCTCTATCTCGGTATCCACTCCTGCCATGATGCGCAGCAAACTGGATTTACCGGAGCCGTTTAGACCGAGGACGCCGATTTTTGCGCCTGGAAAAAACGATAAGTGGATGTTTTGTAAGATGGTGCGTTGTCCGGGTACCGTTTTGGTAACGCCCTGCATCGTGTAGACATATTGCGCCATGTTGATCCTCAGAATTGGCAGAAAAATAAAGTCGCGCAGTATACGAGCATCTGAGCGAGCCGTCTTTTGAAAAAATTTCTCTGGCTCTAGTTGAGTTGGACTTGAATGGGATTGTTGTCCATACAGTGATTCTTTCAGCGCCTTCGGCATCCGCTTTGAGCTACAATGCAGCGCTTGATAACAACCCCGAATCGGTGAGTCCCAGATGTTTGTAGGCAATGAATCAATTGCAGGTTTTGATGATGAAATGGCTGAAGCCATTGCAGCAGAGACACTTCGGCAAGAGCAGCATATTGAGTTGATCGCGTCAGAAAACTATGCCAGCCCAAGAGTTATGCAGGCTCAGGGTGGGGTGCTGACCAATAAATACGCCGAAGGGTATCCGCATAAACGTTATTACGGCGGCTGCGAATATGTAGATCAGGTCGAGGTGCTGGCGATTGAGCGCGCTAAGGAATTATTCGGCGCAGATTATGCCAATGTTCAACCCCATTCCGGGTCTCAAGCCAATGCAGCGGTTTATCTGGGATTGCTCAATGGCGGCGACACGGTTCTCGGCATGAGTCTGGCTGATGGGGGTCACCTCACTCATGGTGCGGGTGTCAATTTCTCGGGCAAACTTTATAACGCCGTACAGTACGGTATCAGTGCCGATACCGGCGCTGTGGACTACGACGAGGTGGCGCGTCTGGCGCAAGAACACAAGCCGAAATTGTTGCTGGCCGGTTTTTCCGCTTACTCACGAGTTTTAGATTGGCAGCGATTCCGCGACATCGCGGATTCTGTAGGGGCCTATCTTTTGGTGGACATGGCCCACGTAGCGGGCTTGGTTGCGGCGGGGGAATACCCTAATCCAGTGCCCTTTGCTGACGTGGTTACCTCCACCACTCACAAAACCCTGGGCGGCCCGCGCGGTGGCATCATTCTGGCGCGCTCGAACCCTGACGTTGAGAAAAAATTAAATTCGGCTCTGTTTCCCGGCAGCCAAGGTGGACCGCTAATGCACGTGATTGCGGCCAAGGCGATTTGTTTTAAGGAAGCGATGCAGCCTGAATTTAAGGGCTATCAGGCCCAGACATTGGCGAATGCGCGCACCATCGCTGCAGGATTGATGGAGCGTGGATATTCCGTGGTTTCTGGCGGCACTGACAATCACCTTCTGTTGTTGGATTTGGTCGATAAAGACATCACCGGCAAGGCGGCGGACGCTGCCTTGGGCCGCGCCAACATTACGGTGAATAAGAATGCAGTACCGAACGATCCGCGCTCACCCTTCGTAACCAGCGGTGTGCGGATAGGATCACCGGCGATCACCCGCCGTGGTTTTAAAGAAGAGGAATGTAAACTCCTGACCGGCTGGATTTGTGATGTGCTAGATGACATCGACAACGAAGCCAACATCACGAGCGTTCGGCAGCAGGTGCTCGCCTTATGCGAGCGATTCCCCGTATACCCCAAATCATGAGCTAGCCGTCATGCATTGCCCCTTCTGCCATGCTCACGACACCAAAGTGATTGATTCACGTTTGGTGGCAGAGGGGGACGCTGTGCGCAGACGACGCGAGTGCCAGAAGTGTGGTGAACGCTACACCACATTTGAAACTGCAGAATTAGCAATGCCTAGGCTGATAAAGCGTGATGGTACCCGCGAACCTTTTGACGAAGAGAAATTGCGCTACGGTTTGGCGAAAGCGCTAGAAAAGCGTCCGGTGAGCGAAGACCAGATTGAAACGGCGATGACGCATATTAAGCACCGGCTCAGATCTACCGGTGAACGTGAGCTACCAGCCATGCGTGTTGGCGAGGAGGTGATGCGCGAGCTGCGCGGGCTAGACCCAGTGGCGTATGTGCGATTTGCCTCGGTGTATAGAGATTTTCAGGACGTCAGCGAATTTGCTGACGAAATACAGAAACTCAATCGCACAGACGTTATCTAGGATGTTGGCGTCGGATCCAATCTTTCTTCAGGCCTGTGTCGAGTTGGCGGCCCAAGGACAGATGACCTGTGCGCCGAATCCACCCGTAGGCTGCATTATTTGGCGCGACGGGCAGGTGCTGGGTCGTGGATTTCATGCGCGTGCGGGCTCTGGTCATGCTGAAGTGAACGCTCTAAGTGATGCTGCAACGGAGGTTCGCGGTGCTACCGTCTTTGTCTCTTTAGAACCCTGTTCATTTGTCGGGCGTACACCAGCATGCGCGCAAACCCTTATCGATGCGGGGGTGGCCCGAGTCGTTGTTGCAGCAGTAGACCCTAATCCCCAGGTGGCGGGGCAGGGTATCCGTATGCTGCGGGATGCCGGAATTACCGTGGATATAGTGGAATTAGCCAGTGCCAGAGAATGCATTCAGGGCTTTGCGAAGCGCATTACCCAACAACGCCCTTGGGTACGGATTAAGACCGCAGCGAGCCTAGATGGCTCGGTTGCGTTAGCCAATGGTGCGAGTCAGTGGATTACTGGCGGTGCCGCGCGCGCGGATGTGCAGTACTGGCGTGCTCGTAGCGACGCCATCATCACCGGCGTTGGTTCAGTCCTTGCTGATGACCCGAGGCTTACGGTGCGAGATCCGAATTACGCGCATGCGGCAGTTCCATTGCGGGTTGTTTTGGACAGTCGTGGCCGCACCCCAATTGGTGCGCAGATTTTACAGGGGCCGGCGGCGACGCTGTTAGTTCACCAGCGCGGCAGTGGCAGTCTTGAGCTGGCGGCTGGCGATAATGTGCAGCAGCTACATTTACCTGATGGGCCGCAAGATTTAGATGGATTATTAGTCGAACTGGGTCAACGTGGCTGCAATGAAGTGCTGATAGAGGCCGGGCCGGCTGTGGTTGGCAGTTTTTTGCAATCCGGACTGTGGGATGAATGGATAGCGTATGTTGCGCCAAAAGTGCTGGGTTCCGACAGTCAATCCATGGCTGATCTGGTTGTCTCCAATCTATCTGATGCGCACCAAGCTCGGCTGGTGCAAAGCGTGCAGATCGGTGACGATCTGCGTTTAACCCTGAGACCATAGGGCCCGACATGACCGAAATAAAGTCCAAACCTAATATATGGGCCCGTCGCAAAGCGCGTCGCGCCCTGGTTCAGGCGGCTTATCAGTGGCAGTTTGCAGATGCAGACTTGGCCCAACTGCACGAAGAATTTGCTGAGCGAGCACTGGATAAAGCGGACGAAGAGTTCTTCTTAGATATCCTTAAGCGCATGATCAAGCACAGTGATGAACTGGATCAGATGCTGACCCCGCTGTTAGATCGACCACTAGATCAGTTGGACATGGTCGAACGCGGTGTGCTGCGTCTGGCTGCAGTGGAGTTGTCGGAACGTATCGACATCCCTTATCGGGTGGTGATTGATGAGTATGTTGAGTTGACCAAAACTTTTGGTTCGGCAGATGCGCATAAATTTGTGAACGGTGTACTCGACAAACTCTCGGCCCAGCATCGAGAACTGGAAGTTAGTGCCCATCATGGCCAACGGCGTGAATGAATTTGGCCTCATAGACGACATTACCCAGGCCCTTGGCGACAGCGCCACAGCGCCATGGGTACACGTGGGAATCGGGGATGATGCTGCGGTCATGCGTCCGCGCCCAGGCTTTGATGCAGTGGCGTCCATCGACACTTTGGTAGCAGATGTGCACTTTCCGATGTCCGCGCCAGCTGACCTGATTGGCTATCGAGCGCTAATGGTCAGCCTTTCGGATCTGGCGGCGATGGCGGCGTTGCCGCGTTACGCGCTAGTGGCGCTAACCTTGCCGGAACTCGGCAGCCAGATCAGTCCGCAATGGGTTCAGCAACTTGCACAGGGTATGGCCATGGCGGCAGAAGAGACAGGTACCGCTCTCTGTGGCGGCAATCTAACTCGGGGCGCCTTATCCATTAGTGTCAGCGTTCATGGCGAGGTAGAGCAGGGGCAGGCCAAATTGCGCAGTTCTGGAGAGCCAGGTCAGCGTCTGTTTGTAACCGGTGCCTTGGGTGGGGCGGCGGCATGTTTGCGTCAGCAGCAGCATCTGCCGGTCGCGCCCGATGCGCTGTCCGCGATGCAGAATGCATACTATCGACCCCAGGCGCGGTTTGATTGTCGCCGGGATATTCAGGCGGCCAGTTGTGCCATCGATATTTCTGACGGTTTACTACAGGACTTAAACCATGTTTTAAAAGCCAGTGGTTGTGGGGCGGATTTGCGGGCGGCTGCGATTCCGCTAGCAGCGGGTGCAAGCCTTGAAGATGCACTGAGTGGTGGAGACGATTATCAACTATTGTTTGCCAGTGCCGAGTCGGTCGCCACTGGCGTTTGCATTGGGGAATTATCCAGCGAGCTTGGGCTACGCCTAGACGGTAAGGACGTCGAGATTCATGGCTACCAGCACTTCAGCGCTTAACCTCAAAAACTTGTGGCAGCCATCGGTGTTTTGGCTGACCTTCGCGGGTGCTGGACTGTTGCGCCCAGCGCCTGGAACCTGGGGCTCGTTGGCCGCTCTCGCAGTCTGGTGGTTGGGGCTTAGTGACCTGCCGGCCCTCGTCCAACTGGTCTTGGCGTTGACCTACGGCTTGGTCAGTTGGTGGGTTTGCGCTAGGTTTCTGCAGCGGTCGCAGCTACATGACGAGCCCCAGATTGTTGCTGATGAAGTGGCCGGCTTGTGGCTGGCTCTCGCGATGGTGCCGGCGGTGTGGTGGTTGGCTGGTTTGGTATTTGCGGTATTTCGAGTATTGGATATCGTCAAGCCGAGCATTATCGGCTGGTGCGATCGCTCACTAAAGGGCGGTCTTGGGGTAATGGCTGACGATTTGGTTGCAGGTCTAGGGGCGGGACTAACGGGTGCACTAATAGCGCTGTTTATTTAACGGCCGGTATCTTCGTTGCGTGGGCCGCTTCAATAAGTTCTACGAACTGCCCTCTCTGTGAGCTCAAGCATTATGGGGGTAGCCAATTGGTGGTCGTGCAAAAGAACTTTAGCCTCCTCCAATAGTCGCTCAGCTTCAGCTTGGGACGCCGCAAGCCCCATAAGTTTAGGAAAAGTATTCTTCGCTTGGGCCTCATCAGATCCAGCGGGCTTCCCAAGTACCTCGGTGGATTGGGTAACGTCCAGAACGTCATCCATAATCTGAAAGCCCAAACCGATTAGCTCGCCGACCTTCGACAGCGCTGTATAGCGGGAAATATCTGGCTCTGCGCCGGCGCTGTAGGCGCCGATTTGCATAGAGGCCCGAATCAATGCCCCGGTTTTCGCTGCATGCAGTGCTTTTAACTCGTCCAAAGTCAGCTCTCGACCTTCAGCCTCGATATCTAAACATTGGCCACCGGACATCCCTGCCCAACCCGCGGCGTCGGAAAGCAACTGGATAATCCGTAGCTTGCTCTGATCGACGAGGACAGTGCTGTCTACGATGGCCTGAAAGGCCAATGAATGCAGACTGTCGCCAGCGAGTATTGCGGTCGCCTCGCCGTATGCAATGTGTGTCGCTGCTTGGCCGTGGCGGATATCGTCGTCGTCCATAGCCGGCAGGTCATCATGAATCAGTGAATAAGAGTGAATAAATTCCAGTGCGCAGCCACTCACCAGCGCAGGCTCCAAATCACCGCCAAATGCCTCACAACTTGCATAGGCAAAAAGTGGGCGCATGCGCTTGCCGCCACCTAAGACGGCGTGGCGCATTGCGTCGAGCATGGGTTGCGCTATGGGCGACTGTGCGGGTAATAAATCTGCGAGCTTGGCTTCGATGCGCTCGCGTAGGTTCTCAAGGCTATGCATCGTCTGGATCATTAAGCTCCAAGTCTGCTAATTCCCCATCTTCATTAAGCTGCTGAACTTTTAGCTCGGCGTTCTTCAGCTCAGTTTGGCATAAACGCGTTAGCGCCACGCCCCGCTCAAACGCCTGCAGCGATTGATCTAAGGTGAGGTCACCGTCTTCCATTTTTTCGACCAACTGTTCGAGTTCGGCCATGGCGGCTTCGAATGTAAGTTGTTGGTCGGTGTTCTTGCTTTTGCTCATAACGATAAGGTCTGCTTGTCTAAGATCACTATGTTAGCGATTGTGCGCTTGGATTACTGCGTGTGCGCAGCAAAACGTTGTTGCATTAGGTCTATCTTTTCTCGGCGAGCACCAGTAATGACCTCGATGCGCCTATCAAGTTGTAGGGCTTCATGTTGCGCGGTGGTATAGCTGGGCCAGTTGGGTAAATCCGCTCGATTTGGATTGCCGGTCTTGGCAAATTGAGTCCAGTAGCCGCTCATCGTGCGCGCCAACGCTCGGTCTTCATCCTTCCAATCAAGGGCGAAACGGTCGAGGTTATTGAATACGTACACCAGATCGCCGGAATGATAGGCCCCGGCACTCCGTGGGCCGTCAGGCAACTCAAGGAAGGGGTCATTCGCTAAATACATTTGAAATGCCGGTGGGGCGTACTGCATAAAGTACATGTAGGTTGGGACGCTAGCACGATGCATATGCCCAGCCCAGTCGCGCATCCCATAGGCCATAAATATATCCGTAGCAATTTCCCGCTGTGCAAATCCCGGAGAAATGCGCAATTCTTCCGCATAGGCGTTAGCCACCGCCGTACCCAGCGAGCCGAATGTGGTGCTTAAATAGGCATCGAAGTCCGGTTTACTCAAAGCCTCGTTCAAAGGAAAAAGAAGATGACCCTCGTTGGCAGTCGATCCAAGTAACACGGGGACGCGGTGCTGGCGCCCGCTGTTAAAAATCTTGTGCGCCGGTTCAGGCAGTATCCAACCGTCGACAACAATTCGCGATTGCGCGGCCCAATTACTTTTGTCTACAGCCTTGAGCAGGCTGTTGTTATCAAGGCGGCGCAAGGTTTCCGCGGTAATGGATTGCGTCGTTTCAACACCACTGGTCTGCAGTGCCGTTTGCACTAAGGTTTGGCCCCGTTCTTGGCCGTCGGGATCCGGGCCCGGTGGCATCAGGCAAGCGGCGGATTGGCCTATTGCCTTATGGAATAAACCCTCACTGAGTGGCGACGCCATCAGCGCGCAGACGCTGCTTGAACCAGCTGACTGACCGAAAATAGTCACATTATTGGCGTCGCCGCCAAAGGCGCTAATATTGTCTCGCACCCAATTTAATGCAGCGATTTTGTCCAGCAGGCCGTAGTTGCCAGAGCTGTTGTGACTGGATTCTTTGCTCAGGGCGGGGTGGGCGAGAAAGCCCCATGGTCCCAGACGATAGTTGATCGTTACCAGCACAACACCTTGCTCCGCTAGGCGCGTGCCGTCGAATAAATCGACATGGCCAAAACCTCCGGTATGCGCGCCACCATGAAACCAAACCATCACGGGCAGCGCAGCACTGTGCTCTGCTTGGCTCCAAATATTTAGATACAAGCAGTCCTCGTTGCGCGGAAATTCGCCGCGGCTCCAGACAAAGGCGTTGCGACTGTATTGTTGCCAACACGCTGCTGCAAAGGTGTCGGCCCTGCGAACGCCCTGCCAGCGCTGCGGCGCCTGAGGGGGTTTGAAGCGCAATTCGCCCACTGGTGGCCGCGCATAGGGCACACCTTTGAATACTCGAATCCGCTTTTCGCTGTCTGCCCAATCACCTTGTAATTGACCAAACAGCGTTGTTGCCATCGGCGCTGCTATTGATGTCATAGCCCCAGCTTCCTCAGTGTTTGGTTTGCTACAACCAATAAGCAGTAGAGTAACGATCAGACACAGGCGTATATGCACCTAGCTGCTCACTCGCGCCTGTGCCTGTTCGCGTAATTCGCGTTTGAGTATTTTTCCTGAAGCGGTCCGTGGCAGAGGTTCTTGTTGTTGCCAAACGTAGGTCGGAATTTTGAACTTCGCCAGTCGCTCGGCGAGAAACTCTTGCAGTTCTTCATTGCTTAGTTGGCGCTCGGTATAGAGGGTCGTGCCGACCTCTTCACCAAGCCGCTCATCAGGCACAGCATATACTGATGCCTCGTGTACGCTCGGATGTTCGAGCAGTGCAGCTTCTACCTCACCGCAGCCAATATTTTCGCCGCCGCGAATCACCAGATCCTTAATCCGATCAACGATAAATAAAAAGCCCTCTGCATCTAAATAAGCGACGTCGCCGGTACGCATCCAGTCACCGTTTACGAAGGTTTCAGCATTCGCATCGGGTCGATTCCAGTAGCCGCGGAAGATACTGGTGCCACGTACAAGCAATTCGCCAGAGGTCAGTGTGGGGCACTCGTTACCGTCATCGTCGACGATCTTGAGTTCCAATACAGCGCTGCAGCGACCGGAGCTTGCTGGTCTATCTAAATAGTCTTGGCCGCCAATACCTGTGCCGATGGCATTGGTTTCGGTCATACCCCAGCCTGTGCCGGGCATCGCCTTGGTAAAGGACTGTTCGATATTACGCACTTGGTCAGGTGCTCGGGGCGCGCCGCCGCCGCCGACGGACAGCAGCGATGAAAGATCGCGGTTACTGCGATTTGCTTCCAAAACCAGATCGCCGGTCATAGCGGCGGGTGCAATAAAGCCGGTGATTTGTTCCGCTTCGATCAATGCCGCGGCTTCTGCAGGATCCCACTTATACATGGAAACCAATTTGCGCTGGTGCCGATAGCTGGCCAAAAAGACAGCGTGGGAACCCGTGGCATGAAACAGCGGTACGGCTAGCAGGGTGGCGGGTGGATGTGCCGGTTCCGGCGGGGGTTCAGGCAGCAGCGCGATTGCTGTGGTCTGGTCCAGTTCCCAACTCATCAGCGCGCTGATGATGTTGATATGGCACGATGCAACGCCCTTAGGGTTGCCCGTTGAGCCTGAGGTATACATTAGCGTTGCATCGTCCTCTGGCTCGGGTGCCTGTTCAGGCATTTCCGTCACATCCGCATAGGCACTCATCAATTCAGTTAGCTTCGGATACGTTGTATTCTCAGGGCGTACAGCGATGACCTGTAAATCTAATGCCTTATCGATGTCGGCAAAGCGGTCTAGGCGTTCTTGGTCGGCGATCAACATCTTGGCACCGCTATCGGTTAAACCGAAAGCCATCTCGTCGGGACGCCACAACGCGTTCATGGCTACGGCGATGCCGCCAACAGCTGTGACAGCCATAAAGCTTAAAATCCACTCGGGGTAGTTGCGCATAGAAATGGCCACGCGATCGCCGCGTTGGATGTTGTAGTCGTTAACCAAGACGTGGGCGACGCGTGCCGCAGCGGCATAGGTTTCAGCAAAGCTTAATCTTTCATCGCCATAAACGATAAACGGCGCGTCGCTGCGCGCGTCGGCGAAGAGGTTGCGCAGTGTTGCGGGCGCATTCTTGAAGCGCAAACACGCGCGCCCAAAAACATGCCCTGGAACCAATTCAAAAGGTTGCTCAGCTGCGGTGAGTTGCGCAAGTATTGCCGCGCGGGTCTTTTCTACCATGCCATTCCCCTCCTAATACCCAAGCCTGAGATACTAACCTATGGTTTGTTTGAAAAGTAAGTCGTGGTTTGGCATCTGATCCTTACCAAGTTATTCATAGTAATTTCATGCATTTACCACAGCTTTGCGCTTAATTTGATGTCCGCAGAAAAAAATTGAGGCCCTTGTGCAGTAAGTGTTACCTAAAGTAGCATTAGGGGCTTGCAGGGGAGCAACCACTCAATCCAGTCAGACTGTCGGGATTGAGGAAGGAGTGTTCCCAAGTAACGAAGTGTGGGCAGTGAAACTGCCTTGGATGGTTATATAAGCTGAGCACCCGTCAGAGCGTTTAATGAAGACAAAAAAAATACTGCCAGTTCTGATCATCGTGTTTGCCTCTGTGGCGGCTTGGGCGCTAATTAACGCGCGCCCTGAAATTGCAACCGCTTCGGTAGCGCCGCCTGCATTGCTAGTGGACGTCGTTCAAGCAAAGCGTAATCCCGTTACCTTCAGCGTACAGTCTCAAGGGTCGGTAGCGCCGCGGACCCAGACTACCCT
>Ga0163111_10000812_pt1 | contig 18763 bp, 17 predicted proteins | sample CRUFie1St18metaG_FD_109645 | JGI IMG/M metagenome (GOLD analysis project Ga0163111, IMG submission 109645) | Marine microbial communities from the Costa Rica Dome - CRUD Field 142mm St18 metaG | ecosystem: Environmental > Aquatic > Marine > Oceanic > Photic zone | place: Costa Rica: the Eastern... | reverse complement strand
CTGCCGCGCTGAAGGGCTTGAAGCTCTTTACGAGCATTAGGCGTTAATTTGATATAAATCATAACCCTAAATTAGCTAACAATAAGAGACCGAAAAAATTCTGGTGAACTACTTAAACAGAGCGCGTATACACGAGTACAATGCAATCTATGAGTACACCATCACCCTGAGCCGTATCGGCCGCGACATCTTCTCTTCAAACACCGAAAAGCGTCGCGCATACACATACGGATACATCCTCAGAAGAATGAACCACTCAACCCAAAACATAAACCGTAACTAATACCCCTCCACAAAACAAATACCTCTCACATACCCCAAGGGCGGCCCACAAAGCCGCCCTTAACCCTTCCCCTCCACCAAACCCACCCAAAACAAAAAGCCCAGATAAGTCCAAGACCTACCTGAGCTTTCCTAAATATCCTCAAATACAAACCCTACTTAAACCCATACGACAAATGCGCCCCCACAAATCCCGTCTTCACACCCGTATAATACCCCCCACAGGTAATATAAGCACCATACGTATGCACCAACAACACCCGATTTTCAAAAGGACTCTTCAAATACCCATGCAAAACATAATCCCACGTATCCCCCGCTAAGCTCTTCGTATAAAATACCGCCTTACTTCCCCTCATAGAAGACTCCAATTGATACACCAAATGCCGCCGATTCTTATTATTCACCGTATTGGCTTCCGCATAATCCACAGATCGATCAACCATCGTATTAAGATACATCCACTCATTCGAATAGCTCTTAACATCTGTCATCTTAATCGGGAATTGCTCAAGCACAAAATCAGTCTGCTGTTGAATCGAATGCTCCTTCAACACCCCCCGAATATCATCCGCATACCTCGTCCAAAAATCGTCGCTATTCTCAGCAGCTCGCTGCCAATTCACAACCAAAGAATCAGTTGTCGCATCAAGCACACGCAAAGAAAAGAAATTCTCCCCCGCTTCCACATCCGCCACATCATCATTAATCCACGCAAATTTGCTATCCTTCGACCACCCAATTGGATAAACAGCCGAATACACATAATATTCAGCCCCAGCATCCGAATGACCAGCAGGATAAACCACATCAAGTCGATCAATTACCAACTGCTTCGGGCTCTGCGCCCAAAGCATAGAAAAGCATAAGCATACAAAAAGTAAAAAAGTTGTTAGGAGTTTCATGATAAATACTATTTATCCGAATCGCCCCAATAATTATTCCACCCTAAATATCCAAGAGGAACTTAAACACCACATCTTTATTATCCTTATCCTCGCAATAAAACCTAAGGCCGCCGCGGATCCCCACTCCCTCCACGCCACGTTCCAGCACGCCCCCAAGACGTAGGCGAAGCCAAACCCGAGAAATTCCCCGAGGTAGTCGTCAACAACGAAGCAAAATAATGGCTCGCCTTACAAGGAACCTCCAACCCAATCAAATAAGGAACCAAATACGCCGAATCCCCCTCCTCATCCTCTTCTTCATCCCCCGCAATAATATCCCCCCCACTAATCTCCATCGCATCCGAATCCGCAATCCGCAAAACCAAATACTCCCGAAATGCCCCAATCTCCCGACAAACCGCCAAACCCTCATCTGTATATGAAGGCAACAAAAAGTAAAACACTACTGCCACCAAAAACAACGGCCACACAAAAGGGAAAATATAATGAGGCGCATCACTCTCTACATAATTCCAAACCCAATTAGCATCAATCTGCCAAAGACCAAATAACGGCACAATCAAAAACACAAATGCCATCGGAATAGGGGGCCAATTCCGAATCTCAATCAACATATACACAATCAAAGGAAGCACAAACAAAGCAGGAAAAATCAACACCAAATACCCCAAAGCATAATATGTATAAGCAGGCGAAAACAACACAAAGGACAACAACAACAGTACAACTCCCCCCAATATCCCTCCTCCCCACAACAACAACCGAGGCAACAAATACTTTCGCGTATCTACCGCCAATTGCTCCGTCATCCGCAATCCCGCCCGATGTGAAAACTGACTCCGCTTCTGACTAATCCCCAACCGATTCAAAGGCTGGCCATTCCGAAAACTCAAGGCCGCTTGCTCATCACTACTCAACAACAGAAACAACTGCTTATTAGCCAAATAAACCCCAAACGCCTCCTCATACCACTTAATCGTATACACATTCTTCGTCACCGCATTCAACAATCCCACAATCAAACAATCCGTATCATATCCCCCCTTCAACACATAACGAGCAGCAGCAGGAGACAACCCCCGAGGAGCCTCCTCCATCGGCAGCACCAACCGCTCCCCAGAATCCCGATACCGATAATATAAATACAGATAATATCCCAATACCAAGCCAGTAGAAAACCAGCTCGCCAACAATAGGTTCGTACGGCTAAACGACAATACCAGATTTTCCCAAAAGGCGTCCATCCTATATGTTTATATAATATTCTCTCCTTGCTTTCGATTAATCTTCGTCAATTGTTCCCGAAGCATTTTCTTCGCCAAAAAGATATGTGCCTTAACCGTACCCATAGGAAGCTCCAACTCCGCCGCCATCTCCTTATAGGTATACTCCTTAAAATAACGAAGCCGTAAAATAGACTGAAAACGATCAGGCAATCGATCAATCGCATACTCCAATATCGCTCGACGCTCATTACGAATCACCACCTCATTAGGATCCAACTCCCCATCTCGCACATCATACTTAGGCGGAACCTTATCATCATCATTCGTATACAAAGAAACCGTCGCGATACGCTTCTTCCGTAAAAAATCAATACAATTATTTGTGGCAATACGAAACAACCAAGCAGCAAACGAACTCCGAGGCTGAAACTTATGAATCCCCCGAAAAGCCTTAGCCAAAGCATCTTGCGTCAAATCCTCCGCATCATCAGGATTCCGAACCATCTTCAATAACATATAGTATAAAGACTTCCGATATTTATTTGCAAGCTTATCAAAGGCCTTATGATCCCCCTCTTTTACCGCCATAATAAGCGCCTTATCCTCTGCTATGCTTGGGTTGGGCTTCCGCCCACGTCGTTTCTTTTCTGCCATCCGGGTTTTACGATTAAGCCTAAAGGCACGATACTTATATTATAAAGAAAATACAAGAAGTCTAATATAGGAAAAAAGATTAGAATCTCCTCACTTCGAATCAATCTCCTCAACATTCCAAACAAACCCCAACTCACCATGATCCGAATTACATAAATACACACTACATCTTTTAAAAACGGATCACAAAGAAAAATGGATAGATTTATTCCAAAAAATATGTAAAAAAGTAAATGACTAAAGTGAAACAACCCTAAAAATGCCTTCGAACGCCAACTATAAGCATTTGAGGCACTTACATGACGAAACTTTTGTAATATCCACCCTCCCCAACTTCTCTTCGGCTCCGAATAGCTCTCACTCCCCTCACCCAACATAACCGCAGTCCTTCTACCATCAGCAAAGGCATTCACCAATAAATCATCATCCCCCGAAAGCCGCTCCTTCACATGCCCCAATTCTCCCGTATCCACAAAAAAGGACTTTCGATAGCACATATTTCGACCAACCCCCATATAAGGCATTCCCCATTGTGCCAATCCCACATACTGAAATGCCGTATACAAGGTCTCATACCGAATAAACCGATTCAGCCACCCCCCATATTGGTAATAGAGCCCAAGCCCCAACACCAATTGCGTATCTCCCCCCAAATGCGCCCTAAGCTGCTTCAGCCAATCTTTCTCCACCCAACAATCGGCATCCGTAAGCGCAATCACCGAATACCGCGCCGCCCGAATCCCCTCCCTCAACGCATACTTCTTCGAAGCCCAACCCTCCTGCGTCTCCTTCACCTCCAACACCCGCAAGGCCGAATACCGCTCCCCAAACTCCTCCAACACCCCCAAGCTCCCATCCCCACACCGATCCAACACCACCACAACCTCAAACGCCCCATACGCCTGCTCCAACACCGACGGCAAAAACCGCCTCAAATTCTCCTCCTCATCATGCGCACAAATCACCACCGATATCCCAACCTCCTCCCCCAAAGCAGCAGGAGGGCGATACCTCTTCCACCCCAACACCAATAGTGCCTGTAGAAGAAGGTATAGCCCTCCCATCACTACCATCATATAGAAAAACAGCAAGCCTACTCCTCCTGATAAATCGTCTCCAATACCGTCTGGCCCACCGCCTTCAACGTCTCCTTAGAGATCGCATCAATATCATCCTTCATCGTATGCCAATGGTCAAAGAACTTTCCACCAGCAGCAGTCCGATCAATAATATCAATCATAGGAATATTAGCCAATTGATTCACATAAACATGATCATCAATCAAAGGAGAATCCTTCCGATACACAAAGTATGACGAATACCCCAACAAATGCCCAATATCCCAAACCTTCTTCAACACATGAGAAGCATACACCACCGAAACCTGATCTTGGGTAAATACCGCCCCTTTCGCCCCAACCATATCCAAATTAATCCCATAATTAGGACGATAATTAGGATTCGGCATATTCTTCGCCCAATACTGCGTCCCCAAACAATAGGAATTACTCGTCTCGGAGTCCCCATAATCCTCAGCATCCCAGAAGAAGAAATCCACTCCCACATTCAGACTATCTTGGCCAATGATACGCGCCATCTCCAACATCACCGCAACCCCACTACCCCCATCATTAGCTCCAGGAATAGGCGTATTTTTCAATGTCGTATCAGCATCCTGATCAGCGAAGGGCCGTGTATCCCAATGCGCCGAAATCATAATCCGATTCACCGCCTGCGGATTAAAGCTGCCAATGATATTCTGAATCTTCAGCTTCGTCCCATCAAACGCCTCAACCTCCCCTCGTTGAATCTCCACATTCGCCCCAAAGGACTTCAGCGTATCCACCATCCAAGCCGCACAAGCAGCATGCCCCGCCGAATTCGGAACCCGAGGCCCAAACGACAATTGCTTCTCGATAAAACCATAGGCTCGTTCAGCATCAAAAGCAGGAGCCTTTGCTGTAAATGTTTCCACTTGTTCTCCTCCGTCATTGCTTGGGTCTTTCTGACAGCCGCTATAAAACAATCCTACAGCCACCAAAAGACAGATATAAACAATTCCTAAACGATTCATAGTCAATACTTCCTGTTATTTATCCCAGTACCACTCCGTTCCTTGAGGCGTATCCTTCAACTTAATATTCAGCTTACCCAATTCATTACGAATCTCATCCGCCAACGCATAATTACGCTGCTTCTTCGCATCCAATCGGAGCTTCGTAAGCAATCCCATCACACCATCCATCGCATCATTCGAACCACCATTCGCATCACCTTCTATCGCCAAGCCCAATACATCAGAGAACATCGCCTTAAAGTCTGTTCTAAACTGATTAAACACCTCCACAGAAACAGCAAAACCATTCGAACGATCCTGATACAAACGATTGATAATAGGTAGCGCAACACTCATTCGTGCCAATACCCGTGCCGTATTAAGGTCATCACTCAAAGCTTCGTGGCAATCCTCCATAAAGGAAGCCAAAGCTCCCTCAATCTCAGGATTCACCGCAATCACCCGTCCTTCTGGCTTCATATCATCCAATCGAGCAATCGCCTCGCACATACGTGTGTACGCCTTCTCCGACGCCTTCAACGCCTTATTCGCGAAATCCAACGTGCTACGGTAATGCGCCTGCAACATAAAATAGCGAATCGTCATAGGCGAATACGCTTGTTCCAATAGCGGATGTTCTCCTGTAAAGAAGTCCCGTAGATTCACCGCATTCCCCAGAGACTTACCCATCTTTTGTCCATTCAGGGTAATCATATTATTGTGCATCCAATACGTAGCCTCATCATACTCATCGAAATTAGGGGAGCAATTGCACGCATTCGACTGAACAATCTCCGCTTCATGGTGTGGGAAAATCAGATCCATTCCGCCTCCATGAATATCATACTTCTTGCCCAAATACTTCGTGCTCATCACTGTACACTCAATATGCCAACCAGGGAAACCAACGCCCCACGGAGAATTCCAACGCATAATATGATTCGCCTCTGCACGCTTCCACAACGCAAAATCGCCCGAAAAACGCTTCTCACTCTGCCCATCCAACTCACGCGTACCCGAAACCATATCCTCTAAGTTTCGGCCAGACAACTTCCCATACCCAAACTTCTCATCATACTTCCGCACATCCATATACACAGACCCATTCACCACATACGCGAATCCATTCTCCAATATCTTCTCAATCATCTCAATTTGCTCAGGAATATGTCCCGTAGCACGAGGTTGAATGCTTGGCTTCAACACATTCAATGCCGAAATATCTTCTAGATAACGATCCAAATACTTCTGAGCAATCTCCATAGGTTCGAGCTCCTCCAAACGCGCACGCTTCTGCAACTTATCCTCTCCCTCTTCCGCATCATTCACCAAATGGCCTACGTCCGTAATGTTTCGCACATACCGAACCTTATAACCAATAAACTGCAAATAGCGAAACACAACATCAAACGTAATCGCAGGACGGGCATGCCCCAAATGTGCATCTCCATAAACCGTAGGACCACACAAGTACATCCCTACTCGTCCTGGCGTAATCGGGACAAAAACCTCTTTCTTCCGTGTTAGGGTATTATAAATCTTTACTTCTCGCATAATGCTTCTTTATTAGAAAGCCCCATCAATAAGCCTCTACAGATGCCCAAGGGCTTTCCGTCATAATTCCAATTATATGTCTCTAATCAACTGATTTTCCAATGATTGTTCTCGTTTTAAATGGAACTGCTCCAATGCAGCTTCCAACTTCTTAACTGCCTCCGTATTAGGCACATCTACTTCATCCTCCCCATGGGTTTCCAAAGCACGTAGCACCTTATGAATGCTCAAATGATCCAAACTCCGTGCAGGCTGATAGGCAAACTCCATAGGATTGGCCGTCCGAATCTCCGACAGCACCTTACAATCAACCAATTCCCCCAAAATCTGTTTCACCAATCGTATAGGAAAGCCCAACTTCGCCGAAAGTTCATGCGATGTCAGGGGCGCATCCCCCTTCGAAAAGCCCTTAATCACCTCGTTCGCAATGACGAGGGTCACCAATCGACGGCGGTCGGCTGTAACCTCCATCGGCAACATCTCGGGTTGGTAGCGACCTAGGTTCTGGTATGCAAATGCAATCTCCGCTCCCAGTAGCACAATCGTCCACGCAATTTGGAGCCAAATCAGGAACAGAGGCAAAGCCGCCAAACTTCCATAGATCGCATTATTACGTGCAACCCCTACCTGAGACGAAATATAGCCCCATTCCGAAATCTTAAAGACCGTTCCTGCAATGATACCCGCAATAATAGCCGACTTCAAATTGACCTTCGTATTAGGCATCACAATATAGAGGAAAGAAAACAAAAACCAGATCAAAAATATAGGAGCCAATCGAAGGAGCGCATGCACCAAAGGCCCCAATAAGCGTATATACTCTTGTTGGTGAGCCAGCGTATCGAATTGTGTGGCAATGAAAACCGTCGCACTACCTGAAAGAATAATAACGAGCGGAGCCACAAACATAATCGCGAAATACTCCGTAAACCGCCGAACAATCGTACGCGCCTTCTGCACCTGCCATATCTCATTAAACGAATGCTCAATATGACCCAGCACCCGCATCACCGACCAAAGCAAAATCAATATTCCAATCCCAGCTATCAACCCACCCTTTGTCTCTGCGAGCAATGAATGCGCAAATTCAAAAGTAGGCGTTAGAATCTCCTCATAGACTGCAAAGTCCTCCTTCAACTGCTTCTCCAACACCCTATCAAACTCAAATCCCTTCGCAATACCGAATAGCATCGCCACCACAGGCACAATCGAAAGCACCGTATAGAACGTCAAAGCCGAAGCACGCAATTGGCACTTATCGTCTATGAATCCCTTTATGGCTATAATCAGTACCCGAAGTTGCTGCAACAACACCGCCTTATACCGAGGAAGCGTCGTAAGATCTATCCGCCAGATGTCTTTATTGATAAACTGTAAGACCTTTTGTACCATCTTCTCTTAAATAGTTTGGCAAAGATAATAGAATGCCTGTATACATAACAAAAAAAGGTCGGAGTAAGTATTACCCCGACCTTTTCATAACGAATATGAGAGAAGTAGTGTCTATCGTGATTTTACGAAGCCTTCAAAGCGTAGCACCTTTACTTCTGGAGCCGTATTTAAGAAGATAGTTACACTTTTCTTTTGTAATCCCTTCTGTTCTGCTTTGGGCGTAAACTCTACCGTAATTTCACCTTCCTCTCCGGGGGCAATGGGTTCCTTAGACCACTTTGGGCTTGTACAACCACAAGATGGCTTTACCAATGTCAATCGAAGAGGCTTATCTCCTGTATTCTTAAACTTATATGTATGAGTAACGGTCTTTCCCATAGGGATCGTACCAAAATCATGTTCCTCACTATACCAAGTGATATCAGTCTTAGGAAGCGTACGAGCCAAATCTCGCGCTCCTTGAGCATCTAATTCGTCATCTTTACGGCCTTTGTAGGCATCAGCAACGGCAGGGGGAACTGCCTTCTCAATCGTGTTGCTCTTGTTTTTGTAAGCACGCTTAATATCTGCATTGCTTTCCCAACGCGGAACATTTCCGCCTCCTGCATTAAAAACCAACTCACTCTTCTTTGCCTGAGCAAATGCAAGTAATTGGATGAGGGTCTCATTTGGCAATTCCTTAATCGCGCCCTTCAATTCACGGGCAGCATTCCCTTCATCTGCAACAGGAAGTTTGGCAAACTCCAATACCTCTAAGAGTGCTTCAGCAGGCAATTCCTTAATCAAAACCTTCAAGTCTTGCTCCATGTCTTTGCGAGCCTGAGCGAAGGTAGATTGTAGTCCCACAAAAACAATCAGTAGTAAGCAAGCTATTATATGTTGGTGCAGTTTCATAATAACTACATTAGTTGGATTTCATCTTTAGTTGATTAAAGGTAGCAATAAATCAGCTAGCAAAAAAACATTATTCGTATAAACTTACATGGCTGTTCTATTCACATCACAAACGAAACATGCGCTAATATATTGAATATCAGCGCATGCAAAGAGAAAAAAGTGACAATATTAGAGAATACTTAACCTAACTTTATTCCACAACAACTTCGCCTTTGAAGCGTAGGATCTTTGTTACAGGTTCTGCATTCAAGAAAATAGTAACACTTTTATTCTGAGGACCTTTCTTGTGCGCTGAATTGAACTTAATCTGGATTTCGCCTGTCTTACCTGGCGCAACAGGCTCTTTAGACCACTTTGGAGCCGTACAGCCACAAGAAGGTTTTACATATGTCAAAGACAATGGAGCAGATCCGACATTGCGAAACTTAAAGGTATGCTCTACCACATCGCCTTGTTTAATCTGGCCAAAGTCATAGATTTCTTCATCAAATTCGATATCTGTTTTAGGGAGAGACTCAGCAAGCTCACGTGCTACTTGAGCAGGATGCTTCTTAGGCTCTTCCTTCTTCTCTTCTGTAAAAGAATTGGGGTTAGAAGGCAAACTCAATTGAGCAGGCTTGCTAACTGTTGTATTAGGATTAGCAGGCTTCTCTTCATCCTTCCAATTAGGAGCAGCTTCTGCAAGACTCTCTGAAGCACTCATCGCAACTTCTTTCGCTTGTGCAAAGTTCAATACTTCCTTAAGGGTTTCACCAGACAACTCCTTCAATACGCCTTTCAACTCCTTCTGTACCTTAGTTGAACGATCAGGATTTACCTTTGCAAATTCGAGTACTTCTACCAATGACTCCTGAGGTAACACCTTCATCAAGCGTTTCATCTCCTTGAGCATCGTCTTCTTTGTAATCGTAGTAGGCTTATCTTTTGTCGCTTTGGGGGCAGTCTCCTGTGCAAACCCAAACTGAGCTACCAATACGAGAAGTAAGCAAATAGATAGATTCTTCAACATCTTCATAAATCTTCTTTTTTTGTTTTTTGTTCTGAATGATTCTCTTTTAACCTAACATCAAATGGCAAATTGTACCAAGCTGTATACCAGATGATTCTTCCATCTGAGAGTAAAATATCTGAAATAAGGGAATTTCATCTGTAAACATACTAATTATGTACTGACTTCGCCAATTCAATTTAGATTATGGTATATCTAACGCAACCCTTTCTCCCTTTGTTATATCTCTTTCCTCAACGGTAAATATCCACGTATTAACAGCAATTCATTTGCCTTTTTCTTGCGATCAGCCGAATTTTCTCTGTAATATGCCGATAAATTTACCCGATTTATTACACCTATATATATGGTACACCCAACGAAAAGATTTCAGGACAAAGTGGTTCTCATTACAGGAGGATCTTCAGGCATTGGGAAGGCAGCTGTGATCGCATTTGTAGAGGAAGGAGCCAAGGTAATGTTGGCGGATGTCAATGAGGAGGCAGGCAATGCATTGGCGAAGCAATTGGGGGATGCAGGGCATGCGGTTCGGTTCCAAAAGACGGATGTGGCAAATCCCGACGAGGTTAAAGCACTCGTCAAGGCCACCCTCGAATCCTTTGGTCGGCTCGACATTGCCCTGAACAATGCAGGCATAGGCGGAAGCTTCGCCCCGACGCATGCGTATACCCTCGAAGAATGGAACCGCGTCATTGCCATCAACCAAACGGGCGTATTCCTCTGTCTGAAAGCAGAAATTCGGGCAATGCTGAAGCAGGGAGGTGGCTCTATTATTAATGTATCTTCAATGGGAGGCAAAAAAGGGATGCCAGGGGCAATTGCCTATTCGGCGGCTAAGCATGCTGTATTGGGACTCACCCGTAGTGCCGCAGCCGAATATGGCCGCGCCAATATTCGGGTCAATGCCATATGCCCAGCCTTCACCGAAACTCCCTTAGTAGAAGGCCTTCAGGCCGAACATCCGTCCTATATCAAAAACTTCATCAAGATTGCCCCGAAACATCGATTGGCTAAGCCCGAGGAGGTAGCCGACGCTATCTTATGGTTGGCTGACGACCGTTCGGACTTCGTGACGGGCATCGCCTTAGACTTCGACGGAGGCTTATCCGCTTAACCCAACAAACAAACATTCTCTATCATGGCCAAGATTCTCCTTATCAGACACGGACAAGCGTCCTTTTTCAGCGACAATTACGACCAGCTCTCTCCCCTCGGCCAACTACAAGCCGAAGCCCTCCATGCCTATTGGGAGAAAATTCAGTGGCGGCTCGACAAGGTCTATAGTGGCTCCTTAGAACGCCAACGACATACGGCTCAAATTGCGGCAAGGCGACACCTAGAAACCCTCCCCCACCAAATCATGCCACATTTCAATGAACATTGTGGGATGGACGTTGTCAAAAGTAGCGGTCAATTCGAATTGCCACCTGCGCACCTACCCGATGCAGAAAAGCATAAACAGGTTCGAGCCTTCTTCAAGACCTTCCAAAAGATCATGGACGAATGGGTGCAGGGCAAAATTCCTGAGTATGCCAAAGACATTGAGACATGGCAAGCCTTTCGGGCAAGGGTACGGGAAGGATTGGAGGAAATATTGAGCAATGCGGAAAAGAAAGAAACCATCGCCGTCTTTACCTCAGGCGGAACCATCTCAGCAGCTGTAGGTGACATCCTCCAATTGTCGAATTCCAAGATTACCGAATTGAGTTGGATGGTGGCCAATTCGTCGATTACGGAGATTGTGCAGGTGCGCGGCCGTACCCTATTGCGCTCCTTCAATACAACGCCTCACCTCATTGGCAAAAAGCTGACTTCTATGGTATAATTGTCTGCAATTGCCTAACATATCTCTCCCTTCCCCCAAGAATCTTTTGTATCTTGCCTATACAATTTCGCAAACCGACTATATGAGCAAAACCCAAGACATCTTCGCAGTAGTCTGGAACGCTTGCAATACCTTTCGAGGACTCATTGATCCAAGCCAATACAAAGACTACATTCTCACAATGCTATTTGTTAAGTACCTTAGCGACCTCAAGAAAGAAAAGCTCGCCCACTGGCAATCTCAATATCCAGACAATCCCGACAAGGTAGCAAGACGCATGGGGAGAGAACGCTTTCATGTGCCTCAAGCCGCAACTTTCGATTACCTCTATGCGCATCGAAATGAAGACAATATAGGCCAATTGATTGATGAGGCATTGGCATTGTTGGAGAAGGAGAATAAGGGCAAACTCGAAGGCGTATTCCGCAATATCAGTTTCAACAACAACAACCTCGGCAGCACCAAAGACCGAAACGCCCGCCTAAAGAACCTCTTGGCCGACTTCAACAACGAACGTTTAGACCTAAGGCCTTCCGTACTCGCAGAAGCAGGCGAAGCCGATATCATGGGCGATGTATACGAATACCTCATTTCGAAGTTTGCGGGAGACGCAGGCAAGAAGGCAGGAGAATTCTATACGCCCGCACAAGTAGCTACCCTCCTTGCTAAGCTCGTTCAAGCCAAGGCAGGCGAACGTATTTACGACCCAACCTGTGGCTCAGGCTCTCTCCTCCTTAAGGTAGCCAAGGAAATAGGCAGCAAAAACCTCTCTTTATTTGGGCAAGAGGTCAATGGAAGCACCTACGCCCTCGCCCGTATGAATATGTTTTTGCATAGTAAGGACAATGCCAATATTCAATGGGGAGATGTGCTCCGCAATCCTTTGCATAAGGACAAAGACGAACTCAAACAATTTGATGTAGTAGTGGCCAATCCGCCTTTCTCTCTCCAAAAGTGGGGACACAAAGAACTCCAAGAGGATGTCTACAACCGCTTTCCCTACGGACTTCCGCCCAAGAGCAAAGGAGACTACGCCTTTATCTCTCATATGATCGCCTCGGCTCTCCCTCAAAAGGGACGCGTTGGCGTGGTAGTGCCGCATGGCGTACTCTTTAGAGGCAGCAGCGAAGGCAAGATCCGCAAACAACTCATTGAGCAAAACTACCTTAAAGCCGTGGTAGGACTCCCCGCCAATCTCTTCTTCGGGACGGGCATTCCTGCCGCCATTCTCCTCTTTGACCTTGGACGAACCGCAGAAGACAAAGTGCTCTTCATTGATGCCAGCCGCGAATACGAAGCAGGCAAAAACCAAAACACCCTCCGCGATACCGACATCGAGAAAATCATGGCAGCCTATGAAGCCTTTGACTTCCAAGACAAATACGCCTATGCCGCCACCCTCGACGAAATCAGAGAGAACGACTACAACCTCAACATCCCTCGGTATGTAGACACCTTTGAGGAAGAAGCCCTCATCAACCTCCAAACCGTAGACACCGACCTCCAAGCCATCGACCAAGACATCGCCCAAACCGAAAACACCCTCACCAAACTCATCGCCCAACTAGATTTTCACTATGAATAATTGGAACAAAGACCGTAAGGGATATAAGGAAACTAAGGTCGGCTGGATTCCTAAGGAATGGGAAGTGAAGAAGTTAGGGGGAATAACTACTATAACGCGACTAGCGGGTTATGAATATAGTAAATATTGGGAGGAGGCAGATGAAGGTGACATTTTAGCTCTGAAAGGATTTAACATTGGAAAGAATAAGATTATTAATAGAAGTTTTAAATTCATCACCAACTCACTTTCTCTAAAATTAAACAGGTCAAGACTTCAAAAAGGCGATGTTGTATTTCCTTGTGTGGGAACAATTGGAAATGCTTTAGTCATTAATGAGAATGATAAATATCATATTAATCAAAATCTGGCAAGGATAACTCCAAGTTCTACAATCAAAGCGGATTATTTATGCCAATTTTTAATGAGTAGATTCTGTAAGAAGGAAATTCATAGATTTAATGCCACTACAAGCCAGCCTAATGTATTAGTTGGAAGCCTGAGACAGTTTCGCATCCCGATCCCCCCCCTAAAAGAACAAGAAAAAATCGCCCAGATCCTCTCCACAGCAGACAAAAACATCCAACTTCACCAAGACAAACTCAAACTCCTAAAGAAACAGAAGAAAGCCCTCATGCAAAAACTCCTCTCGGGAAAAACAAGATTCCCAGAGTTTGGAGGGGAATGGACAAAAGAAAAAATCGAAAATATTGTACATATAAGCTATGGAAAATCTCAGAAAGAAGTATTGGACTCCAATGGTCAAATACCAATATATGGGACAAGTGGCATCTTTCAATATGCTAATAAAGCACTATGTGATAAACCTGCAATCCTACTAGGTAGAAAAGGAACTATAGATAATCCAATTCTTGTTATGACTCCTTTTTGGGCAATCGACACCACATTTTATTTAGTGCCTTTATCTTTGATAGATTTAAGATGGCTTTTTCAACGCTTATCATTAGTATCTTGGAGAAGATACAATGAAGCTTCTGGGGTTCCCAGTCTAAATCGAAAAACTATTTCTCAAATCAAAATCCCCCTCCCCACCCTCCCAGAACAACGCAAAATCGCCGAAGTCCTTTCGACAGCCGATCAACACATCCAACACGTCCAACAAAAGATTGACTTGCTGATCCAACAAAAGAAAGGCTTGATGCAACGCCTGCTTAGCGGAAGCGTACGGGTAAACAGCTAGCGCATAAAAAAAGGAGAGGCTACAACTGCCTCTCCCTGTATAAGCTCTTCAAATATTCCTTACGAACGTTTGGGGTTGATGCGGAATTCGCCATCATGCTGGGGGTTCTCATTGAGTACCATCAATACAGCAGGCTCACCATCAGGGAGCACATCAGCATAGAATTCAATCGTTTCGCCCGCCTGAACCCATGTCAAAATCTCGGGCACAGCACTCGCCAAGGTCGGGGCGAGGTAGAAGCCCAATGCGCTCGATCCTTCATTGCGAATCTCATAGGTGATAGGAGACGTAATAGGCTCATGATACACCAAGGACTTACTACCAGGGGACACCAAAATGGTGTTTCGGCGAGACATACGCTTGGGTTTGGGCAGGAGGTACGGACGACGCTTCGCGAAGTCTTCCACAAAAACAAAGGCCGATACACGATTGACGGATTGTACAAACTCCCAAATCTTGTTCAATCGCTTGATACGCTCAGCCGTCAGAAGCAAACGGGTAATCTTAAAGGTCTCTTGGTCCTTCTCAACCACCTTCAACTCTTGGGCTTCCTTAATGACAGTGTCCAAGAAATTGGCACGTGCCCCCACTGCTAGAAAATCGGCTCGGTACTTATTGACCAGTGTTACGATATTCTCCATGAATCGGATGAGCTTCAGCTGAGACCTACGGATCTGACGGTACTGCGGAATATGAAACTCTCTATACACGACAGGGTTCTTCTTAAAGGCCTTGTCAATGAAGTATCGCAGCTGCTGATAGTACGACCTACATTTTTCCATTTGGGCATGAACGGCCTTGGTATAGGAGGCCATTTCGCTCATGACGAAGGTATCCGAATTCGTTACTACATACTCCAACCATCCTTCTAAGTCACTGACTTTCTGGCTGTTGAACTCTCCATCGAAGTCATTGAAGGCTGCAATGTCTTGTACAAAAAATCCTTTGGTGACGCGGGCATATTGCAACAAAGCGTCGTCTGCAATTTTGAAATCACGGGTTAATTGGTTCATAATAAATTGTTGATTAAATGATGAAAAAATGAAATATATGAATTAAAAATGAGAGACATTATTTGGGTATTAGGTGTCAGACCGTATAGATAAGTCCAACAGCTAGCGGCCATAAAGGATAGGCACGCATGGAATTCTCCTATAGAGAAACGGTTCTCCTAACAGAGATCGAGGGCATACAGCCCGTCAATACGTTTAAGGAAGGTAGGTACAGTATGGAGGCATCAATTCAGGAGGACTTGGTATCTTCCTGCCAATAAATACACGCAAATCAGATGAGAAAAGAGTCGGATTTTCGGTAAATAATCATCCATGATATTGTATAAATTTTGAGATGTTTATTATAAAAGACGGAACCTACTGTAAAAGGTTATGATTTTTTTTATTTTTTTTCGTAGCCCTAAAACTACACTGACAAGAACGGGAGGGGTATCGTAGATGTTATGTAGGAAAAGGCCGAACCCAAGGCCGTGGCATGTAAGATTTATTGGGCAAATGTCGAAAAAAATCGGGTAATACCCCCGCCAACCCCCAAAATAGCCCGTCCGAACCAGAAAAAAGGCGATACTTCGAGAAATAGTAACATTCCGTATTGGGTATACGCTCTCCCGTTTTGGCAATAGACGCTCCCGTATTGCGTAAACTGTGGACACACGGTTGTGAACCCTCTCCCGTATTGCGTGAATCCCCGTACGGTCTTCGTGAACCCTCCCCCGTTTTGCGTGAAATATGGGCACATGCTGGTGGATCCTGCGCCGTTTTGGGTGAATGTACTGCCCGCTTTCGTGACCCCTCGACCACCTTGCGTGGCCCCCCAAACAGCTGGGCAGAGGGTTCACCCAAAACGGTCGCACCTCCACCGTCTTGTGGGCAGGGTTCACCGCCTTGTGGTCACAATCTACCGTCTTGTAGGCAACATTCACCCGATTGTGGGGCATTTCCACCACTTTCGGCCGCGCGTATTTGCCAAACGGGAGACCCTATTGCCAAAACGGGAGCACATTTGCCCGCATCGGCCAGGGGTTCACGAAGGTCGGACATGCATTCACGAAGGTCGGCGCAGGGTTCACGGGCATCGTTTAGGGGTATTTCCAAGACGGGAGAGGGTTCACGAAGGTGCGTCCAGCATCCACGAAAGCGGGTAGCACATTCACCCAAAACGGCCATACATTCCCGCAAAACGGGAGAGGATTAACCGCCTTGTGCGCACAGTTCACTCCCATCGGTCGGGGGTTCACTTCAACTGTATACGGGTTCACTACGCTGGACTATACGTCCACTCTGGTGGGTCTGGGGGCTTAGGGCTTGGGCTATGGGGTCGCCCTTTGAGGATGGTAGGTGAATTTAGTCGTATGTAAGCTTTTTGGGTAAAGTTGTCGGATAATTGTTGGAGGGGGGAGAAAAAAGGGGGGATTCTTTTGTTTTTTCTTTTGGGGGATGGGTATTGTTAGGAAGATGTGCTTATTCATCATCCTTTTTTGCATTCATTACTTGCACTTGATTGTATCTTTTCTAGTTCTTCTTCTGCCTCATGTCTCTCTCGAATGTATCGATAAAGTGTACGCTCAAACTCATCCTCTATCTCTAAATGATTGAGAATCTCACAGGTTGTTGCAGCGTATCTTAGCCGATCAGTAAGCTGAACTAAAAACTCGTTTTCTTTCACCTCTTGTTCTTGAAGCTGTAGCATATAGAGATAATCTGAACGATTGTTCTGGTTAAACACTTTTAGTATATTCTCTAACTCAGTTTCCACAGTTTGTCCAAAGCACCCTATTTGAATGATATATGCATCATGGTTTAATTGGTCGGCAAATTCTTCTTGAATATCTAAAGGCTTTTGGGGTCTTGAAGTTTCTTGAACGCTATGTACGTATAAAAGAGGGCTGTTTACTTGTTTCAGTTTAGATCCAATAAAGTAAATGGGCACAATAGGTAACGTAATTGTCATAGTTATCCCATCGACTGTTATAGATTCTTCTGACTGACTTTTCAATCCCCAATATGTACGAAGACGTAGGATATCTTTTAGGGACTGCGCCTTTTGCAACTCGATAAGAATTATTTTGTACCCCTTATTTGCCTTCTTAATAATTGCCTTAAAATTTAAGTATGTGACCAGACCATTTACATCCATCCGATACTTTGGAAGCTCTCGATTCCAGACCTCCAATTGTACGATTTCTTCCTCTATGATACGCGAAATAACTCCTTTGGCAATTTCGGTATCTTCCATCAAGTACTTAAAAACAGTATCGTATATAGGATTTGCTATGATCATACATCAATTATATACTATAAATATACGCAAAAACTAGCATTATTATACATTAGTCTGTATTTTTTTGCCTAAAAGAGTAGATTTGTATTGAGTATCCTTCAAGGATTGTGTAGGCTATAGGATTCAATATGTGGCCATTACAGGGGTGATAAGATTTGTTATTTGCTTTTATCCCACTCTTCTTTTACTTGTTGAATAAATGTTCGCTCAAAACCAAAGGCTTCGATTTGTTCAAGTGTATATCCCATTTCAAGCATTGATTGAATCATTTTTCTTTGATAGGCTTCTGTTTCTTCTTTTGCTTTCTTTTCTGCCTCTTCCTTCGCCTTCTTTTCCATTTCCTTGACCGCTGCCTTGTACCCTTCCTCCTTTCCTTTCTTGTACCCTTCCTCCCTAAAATCCTCAGCAAAAATCTCCTTTTTGCTTTCCCATGTATGGTAGTCATACATAAAGCCGACCTCTGCTTGTTCTATCTTCTCTCCATTCTCGATTTTCTTTAGAATCGCATTATATTTTGCATCGAGCACAGCATCAAGTTCGGCAAGGGTCAATTTATTTTCGTTCATCCGAGTCTTCTTTTACTTGTTGAATAAATGTTCGCTCAAAACCAAAGGCTTCGATTTGTTCAAGCGTATATCCCATTTCAAGCATTGTTTGAATCATTTTTCTTTGATGGGCTTCTGTTTCTTCTTTCGCCTTCTTTTCTCTTTCTTTTGCCTTTTCGGCTTCTTCCTTTGCCTTCCTTTCTCTTTCTTTTGCCTTTTCGGCTTCTTCCTTTGCCTTCTTTTCTCTTTCGTTTGCCTTTTCGGCTTCTTCCTTTGCCTTCTTTTCTCTTTCGTTTGCCTTTTCGGCTTCTTCCTTTGCCTTCTTTTCTCTTTCGTTTGCCTTTTCGGTTTCTTCT
>Ga0163111_10000811_pt1 | contig 18785 bp, 24 predicted proteins | sample CRUFie1St18metaG_FD_109645 | JGI IMG/M metagenome (GOLD analysis project Ga0163111, IMG submission 109645) | Marine microbial communities from the Costa Rica Dome - CRUD Field 142mm St18 metaG | ecosystem: Environmental > Aquatic > Marine > Oceanic > Photic zone | place: Costa Rica: the Eastern... | reverse complement strand
TAGAAAAGATAAACGATGGGAGTTATTCAACAGTCCAATATATTCTGCTATTCATTATAGGATTTCTGAATGGATCGCTGTCAGCTGGAACTGGACTACTTTATACTTTAATGCTAACAAAAATATATGGGATGGACTTTAAAACTGCTGTAGGGTATACACTTTTAATTGTAGGATTATTTTTTAATTTAGTGGGGGCTATCACTTTATACCTTATCTCAAATATTGATATATCGATATTGCCAATTTTGTTGATTGGATCTTTTATAGGCGGGTACGTTGGAGCTATGTTTGCAATAAGTAAATCCAATAGAATTATTAAAATAGCTTATCAATTCGTGACATTGATTGTAGCTTACAAACTTCTTTTCTAATCACCTCTGTATTTGTTCATATACTCTTCCATACTTACAATATGTTGGCTGTATTTAGAATTTGACTTTATGTAACTATATATGTCATCTAAATCAATTAAATGATGCATGTTAATTGCATATTCAGATTCCAGCTCAGAAGATGCAGATTTTATTTTACCTATTTCCATCCTATCAAATGCTACAAGAACATCATTGCAAGATGAATTTGATTGTTTTAATAGTTTGATTGAATCAATTATTGAACTTCCCGATGAAACTACATCGTCCACAACGAGTGCATTACCCTTAACTTCACAACCAACAAAAATTCCCTTATCACCATGATCTTTTATTTCTTTTCTATTAAATGCAAATGGGGAATTTATTGAATAATTAATATATAAACTATGAGATATTGAAGAGCATAAAGTAATGCCTTTGTATGCAGGGCCAAAAATAAAATTATATTTTAGAGAATTTGCATTGATGTAGTCTGAATAAAAATCTGACAATTTGGTTAATAAGACACCATTATTGCACAACCCTGTATTAAAAAAATATGGGCTATTTCTTCCGGATTTGAGAGTAAATTTTCCAAATCTTAGAATATTCTCATGAATTGCGAACTCAATAAAATCTTGTTTTTTATTAAACATAGTGAGCATCCATCATTTAATGATAACATAACCTTAAAAACAAAATGAAAGTTATAACAATCAATGTGTGTGGAATTAGGGCAAGCCAAAAGAAAGGTTTGTTTGAGTGGCTCAAGAAAACAAAGGCTGATTTTATCTGTATGCAAGAAACAAGAGCTCTGGAAGAACAAATTTCTGAGAATAGTTTCTCTATCAAAGGATATGAAAGGTATATGAATGTTGCTGAAAAAAAAGGATATAGTGGCGTAGCTATTTATACGAAACATAAGCCTATAAGGATTCAAAAATCATTTTCAAGATCAATATTTGAAAAGGAAGGTCGTTTTATATTAACTGAATATAAGAAATTTGATGTTATTTCAATATATTTTCCATCAGGATCGTCCAGTGAAAAAAGACAATTACTTAAATATAAATTTATGTCTTTATTTGAGAAATATGTAAAAGATAAGATTAAGAATAAAAGAGAGATGATAATTTGTGGTGATTATAATATTGCTCACACTAAGGATGATATAAAGAATTGGCAATCTAATCAGAAGAATTCGGGTTTTCTTCCAGAGGAGAGAGAATGGATGACAAAACTAATTAATAAAATAGGTATGAAAGATGCCTTTCGTGAAAAATGCAAAAAATCTGATGTTTATACTTGGTGGTCTAATAGAGGGAATGCATATAACAATAATGTTGGGTGGAGAATTGATTATCAGATGGTTACAGAGAAATTTTCAAAAAAAATTAAAAATGTTTCAGTTTATAATAAAACTAGATATTCTGATCATGCTCCGCTTGTAATAAATTATGATGCTTAATTCTATAAGAAATATTCTTTTGCCCTATCTAGAAAAGAGGATAGCCACATCAATGATAATGGGTTTTGTATCTGGTTTGCCATTGCTTTTGACTATTACATTACTACAAGCATGGCTCACTGATGAGAATGTATCAAAGTCTACAATTGGCTTATTTGCATTGATAGGCCTTCCGTATTCTCTAAAATTTTTATGGGCACCAATATTTGATAGATACGTTTTATCATCTCTAGGTAGAAGACGAGGATGGCTATTAATTATTCAAGTTTTTTTAATTATTGCTATTTTTTCTTTAGGACAATCTAGACCGGAGATTAATTTATTTAATGTTGCCCTTCTTTCTTTAGCATTGACTTTTTTCTCTGCTTCACAAGATATTCTTATCGACGCATTTAGAAGAGAAAGTCTTTTGGAACATGAACAAACAATAGGTGCGTCTGCATATGTTTTAGGTTATAGGATTGGAGCGCTAGCTGCAGGTGCTGGCGGATTGATACTTGCTGATATCTACTCTTATGCATTTGTTTATACTCTTATGTCTTTGATAATGTTACTTGGAGTAGTAACAACGCTTCTAACCGAAGAGCCAAATGTAGAAATTAGGTCTTACACTCTTAAGGAATCAATTATCGAGCCTTTTAAAGAATTTTTTGGAAGATATAATGAAGATGGTGATAATTTAAAAAACTATACACCATATCTAATTTTAATCTTTGTTTTGCTCTATAAAGTTGGAGATACAATGGCACATTCACTCAGCACGAATTTTTATTTGGAGATTGGTTTCTCTAAAACTGAGATAGGAACGGTAGTTAAATTTTTTGGATTAGGAGCAACTCTACTTGGCGCATTTATTGGTGGAGCTTTATCATTAAAAATTGGATTATTTAAATCTCTAATTTATTTTGGAATATTCCAATTAATAGCAACGCTTGGGTTTTCAATATTATTTTATACAGGTAATAATCTATATATGCTTATAGCTGTTGTTAGCTTGGAGAACCTTGCCGCTGGAATGGGATATACGGCATACCTTGCATTCATTGCAAACATGACATCAAAAAACTTTACTGCAACACAATTTGCATTGATGACAGCATTAATGTCATTGCCTAGAACATTTTTATCTGGAACTTCAGGATATTTAGTAGAATTTATGAACTGGGATCTGTACTTTGTTTTTTGTTCTTTAATAGCCATACCTGCTCTGTTAATATTAAAAAAAATAAAATTTATAATAAATAATGAATAAATTTAATACAGCTGATTTATGTGATGAACATAATCTTTCAATAGCACAACCTATTTTTAAATCCTTTGGTGCCAATACACATTGTCATGGGATGATAAAAACAGTTGAAGCAATAGAAGATAACTCGTATGTAAAAAATCTTCTTAAGAATGACGGTAACGGATGCGTGATGGTTATTGATGGTAGAGGATCTAATAAGTGTGCACTAGTTGGAGATAATTTAGCAGCGTTAGCATTTAAAAATAATTGGTCAGGGATAATTGTGAATGGATGTATAAGAGACAGCATGGAAATTAATAGAATTTCAATCGCAATTAAAGCTCTAAATTTGGTGCCTAATAAAAGTGAAAAGAAAGATATAGGAAAGTATGGATTAGATATATCTTTCGCTGGTATCATCTTCAGAGAAAATGAATATATATATTCTGATCCAGATGGAATTGTAATATCTAAAAAGAAGCTATTATAAAGTGAATACGAACTTTATAGATATAGAAAATATAAATCTCTTCAAACAGGATGTAGAAATAGTTAAAAATTTTTCATTAAAAATATCATCTGGTGAGAGAGTTAACATTTACGGGAAAAATGGCTCTGGCAAAACAAGTCTAATAAAAATTATTTCAGGAATAACAAATCCATCATCTGGGAAAATAATAATAAATCCAAATCTTATTCATAATAGAGATGTATTTTATATCGGACATAAATATGGTTTAAAGAATGAATTGAGTGTGTATGATAATATAGACTATATTCTGAAGTTGAATCAAAAAGAAAAAAATGTTGATATAGAAAAAGAGTTAAAATTTTACGACGTCAATATACCATCCCAGAGAATGGTGAAGTATTTATCTCATGGACAAAAAAAAATTGTAAGCCTAATTACTCCAACGCTACTAGATAATAAATTGTGGATTTTAGATGAGCCATTTACTGGGTTAGATCAAAGTATTGTCGATAAATTTGTTATAAAAATAGATAATCACATACAAAAAGCAGGTAGTATTATTGTAACTAGCCACAAAGAAAAAGAAGGTTTTAAGAATATCGAATTATGTTGAAAGTTTTTTTCACAATAGTTGTCAGAGATATGAAAGTCATACTTAATTCTGGAACAAAAGTATTGATGCCCATAGTATATTTATTGTTAATATTGACTTTCTTTTCTATAAGTTTGGAAAATACAACTCTTGGGGGTTACAGAAATATTCTTCCTCAAATTATATGGCTAGCATGCCTACTGGTTAGCTTGCTTAATATGGATATTTTGTACAGAGAAGATTTTGAAGACGGGACATTAGAAGGAATAGTAATTAACTCAGAACTTCTAGAAATCAATATATTAGCTAAAATATTATCCTATTGGTTTTTTACTATAATCCCTTTGGTTGTAGTCGGAGTTGTAATGAATTTCTTATTAACCGGTGACATGAATACGTCCTATGTATTATTTTCTTCCTTATTTCTAGGTACCTTAGCTATATCTCTTATTGGTTCTATAGCTGCTTCTTTAACTTTATCAATTAAGGGTAATAATCTTTTACTATCAACAATAGTGCTGCCATTAGATATACCAATTTTAATCTTTGGTACAAGCGCAGTTTATAATTCTGCTGCAGGAATTAGTTATTCATCAGAGTTGCTATTCCTGCTATTACTATTAATACTTTTCTTAATTATATCCCCTTTCGCATCAAGCGTAGGTTTAAAAAATAGTCTAGATTGATTTAGCCCAAGATTTATTTTTTTCATTTTCTAACAATATATTTTGGGATGACTTAAACATAGTTCCTAAGAAAAATAAAGTAAACCCAGTTGCGGTAATAATTAGTGGCGTTAGCATTTCTCCTGCAATGCTAGGTGTACTCATTTTAATAACTGAAGGGCCTTGGTGTAATGTATTCCACCACTCAACTGAAAAATGGATAATTGGAATATTTATAAAACCAATAATAGCCAAAATATTTACAGATATAGTTGCCTTTTTTTTATCATCAAACGAGCCATGAAGTAAAAGTATAGAAATATAAATAAAAAACAGAATTAGTTCAGATGTAAGTCTAGCATCCCATGCCCACCATGTTCCCCACATAGGCTTACCCCATATTGCACCAGTTATAAGTGTGAATAAAGTAAAAAGTGCGCCCAATTTACAAGAAGCAAGTAATATTGTGTCATATACTTTTATGTGCCAAATAAGAGAAATAATTGCAGAGAAAAAAACGATAGAATATGCGAATAACGAAATCCAGGCGCTAGGCACATGTACGTACATTATTCTAAATGCGTCGCCTTGTTGATAATCTGGTGGGGCTATAAATAAACCCAAATATAATCCGTATGCAATGAAGGTTAAAGCAAGAAGGAGAAGCCATGGTATAATTCTAGATGTGAAATTGTAATAACCTTCGGGCGATATTGTAGAAAAAAGTTGTTTCAACATAATTTATAAAAAATGATAACATACATTAAATCTTATGGCTGATAATAATAAACTTAAAGATTACGAAAAAGTTATGGTAACGTGGTGCAAGAGTGTCCATGGAAAATATAAGCTTATGAAAAAACTTAATAAAAATGCATTTATTAGGTCAACCCAACCAAAGAAAGGCTCTGAAGAATAGTAGCCTCATAGTTTTTGATATCTTGATTTATGACAAAGAAAGGTCCATTTAGATAGTTATCTGTTTGCCCGTAAGAGAATCTCTTTAAATCTTTATTGAGAAATCGGCCTCCAGATTCCTCAACTATACACTGACCAGCAGCTGTATCCCATTCATACGTAGGACCAAGTCTTAGGGAAAGATGCCCTTTGCCTTCAGCGACTCTAACAAACTTTACAGCACTGGACATATATACAAGATTAGAATTAGTAAAGTTAGTTTTCAGCATATCCAGTAAAGATTTTCTTATTGTAGAACTTACGTAAATATTATTCTGGGTGTTTGTATTTATAATTTTTTTGGGTTTTAAAGATTTATCATCAATTAAGAATGCTCCTTTATCTTTAATTCCATAGTAAAACTGATCTTTAGTAGGTATATATATTATACCAAATACTGGGAAGTTATTTTTTATATATGAAATACAAACACAGAATTCTTTTCCACCTTCTATATAATTTTTTGTTCCATCAATTGGATCAACTAACCAATATGAAGGATTACCATAGTTATTAGTGTGACTTTCCTCTGAAATGATAATATCATTCTCAAAATATTCCGAAATATGGCGTACTATTATTTCACTTGAATACAAGTCTATATTTGTAACAGGAGTATTGTCTGATTTTAAATCAATATCGAGATTTTTTTGCTCGCCAAGTTGAATCCTGCCCAAATTTTTACAAAGCTCATAAAAACTACTAATATGATTTTCAAAATTATGTTCGGTCATTATGTTGAATATAATTTAAAGCAGCGTAGACTCTAGAATCAATTATTTCAGATTCATCAATAAATTTCTGAAGTTTATTTTTATTTACCCTTATTTGCTCTAAGGTTTCAGGTTCATCTCCTGATAAAGTTGATGGCTGCAATCCCTCTGCAAACATTATGTATGTAATGTGATCGATATACCCAGGTGCCAAATAAATTTTCTTAATAAACTTAATATCATTTGCTTTATAACCAATCTCTTCCTGAAGCTCTCTGTTTGCTGCCTCATACATGTTCTCATCCTCATCTATTTTACCCTTGGGGAAAGTAATCATATAATCATCAACCGCCGCAGCATATTCTTTTATAAAAATGATTTCACTATCTATGATGGGTACAACAAGAATAGCTCCATTGCCATTGCCAGAGATAATCTCATATTCAAGTCTTTTGTCTCCAAATTCAATACTAGCCTGCTTTATATTAAAAAGTTTTGTTTTGAATATTGATTTTTTTTTGAGTATTTTTGGCATGATGTGTAATGATTATGAGATAATACAATAACGATAATGATAAGAAAAGATATAGAGTGCCTATTAATCGATATGGATGGAGTAGTATTAGATAACACTTATGATAATAATTTTTGGCAGAATCAAATTCCCAGTGTATTGTCGAAAAAGAAGAATATTTCATTTGATGATGCCAAACGTTTAGCAATACAAATCTTTAATTTTAAGAAAAATACAAAGGATTGGTATGATTTAGATTATTGGTCAAATATGTTAGGGATTGACATTGAAGCAGAGAAAAGATCGGATGAGAGTTTGAGTAGAATTAGATTATATGACAATGTAGTTGACACTCTATCAGAACTCAAAAAACATACTCGTTTAATATTGATTACTAATGCACATCGTAAAACATTAAATATCAAGTTGGAAAAATTTAATATTGAACCTTACTTCCATGAGATGATTTGTGCTCATGAGCTTTATTATGTTAAGGAAGATTTACAGTTATGGTATATGCTTCGATCTAAGTATAAATTAAACTTCGATAGAACTATGTTAGTAGAGGATACAATAAATAATATAAATGTTGCTTTATCAGCAGGTATCTCATCAGCAATATATGTTGGAGTAGAGAACTTTAAACCATCTGATAAAATTTTAAAATTGGATTCAATTAATCAGCTTCTTTCTACATTTAATTAAAGGCAAATCAGTATAGTTATTAGTTCTAGGAAATTTTTCCTCTACTTGTATCATGGCTTTATTCTTTTTATATATAGTGATTCTTAGTACACAGTCCTCTGAAACGATATAATTAATTTTATATTTTGTAAATCTAGGACTTTTGAAAAGCAATGATGCTAATGATTTATCTTTTAAATATTTTATACAAATCATTTTGCCTTTCAAATAACCTACGGGCGTATAGGAAATTGCTGTAATTGGTTTATCAAGATATCCATTTATTTCAACTTTGCGTACGAAGGAAAATCTCTTTGAGTAGTTACTAAAACCATTTGTAAGATTAATTTTTGATGATATTAGTTTTACATTATTATTTTTGATAATCCTTTTAGTCAGTGAAGCATTATCAATAAGTAATCTCTTCAAGTTATTTGGTAAGTCTCTTAACTTTCTTTCAACAAACCATTTTGTATTAGAGCTGTATTTCATTAGCTTTTTTAATATTCCAACGTTTTTTTAACTCTCTAATTTTAGATGATGGGAATTCATATTCAAAACTCTTTATGTAAGTAATATTATCCATAATGTCATTAATATTTGATATACGATAATTATCAGGCATTCCAGACTGTTTATTTCCTAGATAGGTACCTGTGCCTCTTAATTTCAAATCATATTCGGCAACATCAAAACCAGAATGATGGGCTTCTAAATATTTTAGTTTTTCGATAGAATCATTTTTAGTTCTAGATGAATGAACAAGATAACAAAAACCTTGTGTTTCACCTCTGCCCACTCTACCTCTTAGCTGATGTAATTGTGCTAACCCAAATAATTCTGAATTTTCTACGACCAAACAATTTGCATTAGGACAATCAACACCAACCTCAATAACACTTGTTGTAACTAATATATCTATCTTTGCATGCTTGAAATCCTCTATTATCTTTATTTTCTTTTCTGATGATAGTTTCCCATGTAAAACTGAAACGCTATGGTTAGGAAATAACTTTTTAATAGAGTCTGAAAATATCTTAACAGACTGTACATCATCATCTAATGTATCTTCAACTCTAGTACAAACCCAATATACCTGCATTTTATTGTTTAAGTGATTATTTACAGATAAAACAATTTTATCTCTCTGCTTATCATCTATGACTATAGTTTCTATAAGCTGCCTATTAGATGGTTTATCTTCAATCGTTATATAGTTCATACTCTCATATAGAACTAAACCTAATGTTCTTGGAATTGGAGTTGCGGACATATAAATAAGATGTGGTTGCTTCTTATAATTTGACGTAATTTTCTCTCTTTGTTTTACACCAAACTTATGTTGTTCATCAATTATAACCAAAGCAAGACTTTTAAAGTAGTAATCATTAAATAAGAGCGCATGAGTACCTACAAGCACAGATATTTCTCCTAGAGCAATCTTGTCCTTTATTAATGTTCTGTCTTGATCGGAGGTTTTACCGCTAATCATTTCTACTACTCCATAGGAATGTAGGTATTTTTTAAATGTAAAAAAATGCTGGTTACACAATACTTCAGTTGGAACTAATACAAGACATTGATGATTATTAGTAATCGCATGAAAACAAGCAATTATGGCAACAATAGTTTTCCCACAACCCACATCACCCTGAATTAAAACTTTAGAAGGAGATTTCAATATAAAAGATTCTTTAATAGTATCTACTGCATCCACTTGACCGTTTGTAAGCTTAAATGGCAGTAAGGATATAAATTCTTTCAACTTCTCTGAACCCAACGGTAAGGGAATAGATTCTTTTTTAGTATATTTAGACATAGCTTCCATGAATTCATGCTTATGGAGATATACCTCTTCTAAAACAAGTCTTTGCCTTGCAAAATTATATTCTTTGTAAGCATCATCATAATTTCCTTCAGGGAAATGAAGTTTTTTAAATGCCTTTAGTAAGGACATAGATTTAAATTCATCATAAAAATATTTGTCTAGGAATGTAAAGTTATAATCATTTGAGAATATTGAAAATGCCTGACGAATTAGTTTACGTATTTTAGACTGAGAAATTTTTCCTCTAACAGAATATTTTGGCATTATATTTACAAGTGGAATATTGCCTCCTATAATTTCAACTTCAGGATGTATAAGTTCTAATGTAGTTGGTTTTTTTATGGCATTTCCAGTAACCCTAATTCTCATTCCTTTTTTCAAGCTCATGAATATAATAATCTTGTGAATAAAACGAACAGTAGCTACTCCTGTTTGAGTTTGGATTGTTAATATATAATTTGGTCTAAAGCCTCTTGTTCTTACTGTATTTATAATCTCACCAGAAATTACAACGGGCTCACCATTGCCAACATTTTTTATATCTGATGTTTCAGATTTATCAATAAGATCTACAGGAATAACTGATAATAACTCAAATAGTGTTTCTATGCCTATTTCAGAAAGTAGCTGCTTTGTTTTAATTCCTACGCCGCTTAGTGATATTATACTCTGAGAATTACAATCAGAATATTTTTTCATAATTTATTTTTTATATAATATTGCATCAATTTCGATACTAACATCCTTAGGTAATCTACTAACTTCAACAGCTGCTCTAGCAGGGTATGGTTCATCAAAGAATCTTTCCATTACAGTATTAACAATTGAAAAATTCTCTAGATCGCTCAAATAAACTGTCAACTTTACACAATCATTTAAGTTACAACCTGAAGTATTGGCAATATTTTTTAAATTTCTTAATACAACCTCTACTTGATTATCAAAAGAATCTTCTACAAGAGTCATATCTTTGTAATTAAGAGGGATTTGTCCAGACACATAAACATATTGTCCTGCCTCTATTGCTTGTGAATAAGTGCCTATTGCAGATGGTGCTTTATCACAAATTATCTTTTTTTTTGTCATGGTTTTTTCCTACTGTGTCCTGCCTCTTTTAGTCTCTCTAAATAATTATGCCAGTTTTCTTTATAATTCTTGCATAAACTATACAGATGTTCCCAAGAATATAATCCTGTATCATGGCCATCATCGAAGACGATTCTTACAGCATAGTTTCCAACAGGTTCTAACCTATCGATGATAACATCCTCCTTATTAATCTGTAGTTTTTCTTGTCCAGGACCATGTCCTTTCACTTCTGCAGATGGAGAGAAACATCTTAGATACTCTGATGTTATATCACTGCTGAAACCATCTTCGAAAGTAATTGATAGCGTATTAGTTTTCTTGATGTATCTTAATTCTGTTGGTTTAATCATAAAAATATATCCATATTAATTTGAGTCGATGCATATCTTATCAAATATCTTTCAATATATGCTGAAATGCTTACTTTTTCTATAGTCATAACATTACGCTCTTGGGTGGCTACTTTTATATACTTTGTTTAGATGTTCAAAATCTAAGTTTGTATAAATTTGAGTTGTACTGATGTCCTCATGCCCTAAAAACTCTTGCACAGCTCTTAAATCTCCCGATGCCTCTAGTAAATGAGTTGCACAACTATGTCTTAATGTATGGGGTGATATCTTGCAGTTCAAGCCTTGTTTTTTTACCCAAAAATTAATTCTTGTTTGTATGGAACGGTTAGATAATCGACCTCCAAATTTATTGATAAATAAAGCATCAGATATAGGATTAAAACAAGATCTTTTATCATGCCATATTGTTAAAGCATTAATTGCTTGCTCACCTAATGGTAAAATCCTCTCTTTTTTCCCTTTTCCAATAACCTTCACGTATTTTGATATCCTATCAATAGAATCTATATTAAGCTGCGTAAGTTCAGTAAGTCGAAGAGCTGAGCTATACATTATTTCTATTATAGCCTTGTCTCTTATTGCAGCAGGTGATGATTCAGAGATATTACACAAAGTATCTATATCTTCGATGGATAATACACTTGGTAGTTTCTGTGAAATCTTGGGCGTTTTTATTCCAGCCATAGGAGTTATTTCTATTATTGATGTCTTGAGCAGGAACGAATAAAAAGATCTTAGTGTAGAGGCTTTTCTTGCCAAAGATTTTGACGATAGACCAAGCTTATGGAGGTCTATAAAAAAGTTTTCAATGATTTGTTTATTAGAGTCATAAATTTGAATTTTTTTTAATTCCAAAAAATTTTTATACTGATTTAAATCAATAGAATAATTTTTAATCGTATCAGAGGTGTAAAGCTTCTCATATCGTAAATAGTTAAGAAAGTCATTTATACAATTAAATTGATTATTCAAGATAGCCTTCCCCATCAAACGAACTAGGTCCCACTAAATCAAAAGAATTAAGATTATAGTTTTTAATTACCTCTAATAAACCACCTCGCTGATTAATTGTAATCTTGGAGCTTATGACATCTTCTTCTTTAACTGAATCGGATAAACTAAATAAACAAATAGCTGCTGCAGTAGCGCCACTTCCACATGAAGCGGTATAACCTGAGCCTCTTTCATTAACTGACAAGTTAACTATAGTTTTATTATCGTTCAAGTATTCTTCTGCATTTTCAATAAAACCAATATTCATTTCATAGCCAAAGATGCTTTCTATTGTTTCAGAGATTATATCTTTGTTGTCTAAACAATTTTTTGAGAAAACGACACTATGTTCATTTCCTATAGACAAAGATATGAATGAGAATTTCAAGTTATTACTTTTTGAGTCAACATATGTGGCTATTCCATCATTTAATAAATGTAATTCTTTATTATTATTTTCTGGATATTCAATTAATTTTGGTGTTCCCATATTAATAGAAATTAAATCATTATTAATTTTTGCGTTATATGCTTTATCACAGATTATAATATTAGTACTATCAAGATTATATTTTTTATTTAAATAAAGCATTGTTGCTCTGAGGCCATTGCCGCACTGACATGCTTCAGACCCATCTTGGTTATAAACATCACATTTAATATTTTTTTTATCAGTAGTATCAATAATAAAAAATTGATCACAGCCTATATTATCTCTACTACAATATTTTTTTATTAAATCTTTAGTTAACTCAGTATCAATCAAATGCTTTTCGATTAAAATAAAATCATTTCCCTGACTATTAAGTTTTGTGTATGGTGTCATCTCTTTAAGTTAATACTAACAAAAAAATGTCTATCTGAAACTGCTTTGATAGTAAAAGCTATATTATTAATTTTCAAAAGTTGTTCATTTATCTCGTTAATTGTATATGATGCTCGCAGAGAATTCTCAAAATCCCTTTTTAAAGTAATATCATTACCGCCATATCGTTGAACTAATTTATTAAGTTCACTTTCACCATTGGGTCTTATCAGATCCATACACAGTATAATGCCGTCGTCTTTTATTAGTCTTATTAGATTTTTCCAGAATGAATCTATATCACTGATATGATGAATAAGGCTATTATTTATCACGACATCGAACTTATTATTTATAAGTAATTTATGATCTATTAGACTATGAATTATTTTTATATTACTTATATTGCTAGTTTTTAATTTTCTATGAAATTCTTCTAGCATAGCTTCAGATCCATCCACAGCTGTTATATCACAAATTTTTTTTCTAGCAATTTTTATCGGGATTTCACCATCACCGCAACCAATATCTAGTATTTTTGTTTTATTATTAATATTAGATAGGCTAAATAAATTTTTTAGAAACAAATTATTTGATTCGCTAAAATCTGCACATGAATACGCATAGGCTTGTTCTGTGCTTTGCATTAATTCTGGCTCAGGGATTCTCCTCACAGACTTTCATTAGAAATAATTTGGTCTAAAGTATCACGAGACCTAATTTCTTTTATTTCACCATCACTAATAATATACTCTGCTGGTTTAGGTCTTGTATTATAATTAGAAGATAAAACAAAACCATACGCGCCGACATCTTCTACTGCAAGAAGTTCCGATTCAATAGAATTTAAGCTTCGATCTTTACCTAGAAAATCAGAACTCTCACATACTGGGCCTACTACATCGTATATCTTAAATGGTTTTTCACTTTTAACTATTGGTGTTATCTTATGATATGCATCATACAAAGGAGGTCTTATTAATTCTGACATACTCGCATCCACGATCATAAAGTTTTTAGTTTTTGTTTCCTTTACATACTCGATTTTTGTAACAAGTAAACCGCAGTCACCGATAATTGATCTGCCAGGTTCAAATATAATCTTTGCATCAATATCAGATAGAGAGTCAGTTAGTGTTTTAGTATATTCAGATTTATTTACAACACTCTCATTGTCATAATTAATACCTAATCCGCCTCCTACATCTATATGCGAAATATTTATATTCTCTTTATGCAGGCCTGCAATGAGTTTTTTTATAGATTTTATAGAATCAATATATGGCTTGATTGATGTTATTTGTGATCCAATGTGAAAATCGATACCGATAATTTTAGTGTTCGATAATTTACTGGCTTTTCTATAAACACTTAAAGCATCATTATAAGATATGCCAAATTTATTTTCTTTCATCCCAGTTGAAATATATGGATGTGTCTTGACTGATACATCAGGATTAACTCTTATTGAAATCTGAGCAATACAATTCATTAATGCTGCTTGGTGATTTACAGCATTGAGTTCTGATTGAGATTCAATATTAAAACATAAGATATTATTAGCTAGAGCATATTTAATTTCATCTTGAGACTTACCAACGCCAGAGTAGACTATTTTTTTTGGGTCAGCCCCAGCTTTTATAGCTCTATATAGCTCCCCCTTAGAAACAACATCAAAACCCATGCCTTCAGATGCGATTATTTTTAATATAGTTAAGTTTGAATTAGCTTTAACTGAGTAACAAAATAAAGTATTTTCATTAGAATTAGAAGTATATTCATTTATATTTTTCTTAATAAGATTTTCAGAATAAATATAAAATGGTGTTTGAAGATTTTTGCAAATCTCATTTAAATCAACATTATCAAAAATTAATTTATTATTTTTATATTCTAATGCGTTCAAATTAATTATTCGTCTGAATAGAATTATTCGGTAAATTAAGCGGGCCTTTATTCCCACAGCCACTAAGTACAAACAAAACAAGTATAAGCACAAACATTGCTGAGTATTTATTTAATGATTGTCGCATCATTCTGATATTATAATCTATATTGCAAAGACATTTCATGTAGATTTAAAAGAAAATGAATAAAGACATAATAACGATAGGAGATAAAAACTCATCAGATATAGAATTGATATGGTTTCATGGCTTTGGAGCTAATAATTGGGGATTTGAGCCCTTCATAAAATTGTTAAATTTGAACCTAGATGGAAGGTTGCATGTAGTCATGCCAAATGCGCCAATTAGTGATGGAAAGAGATCATGGTACCCGTTACCTACAGAGTTAAATGGAAAAATAATAGAAGATGATGACGGTATATCTCATTCAAAAGAAAATATTTTATCTGATTTATCTGACTATATTAGCCCAGGCAAAAGATTATTTATTGGCGGTTTTTCTCAAGGGGCAGCATTATCCCTGTACCTTGGTTTAAACGGTTACATTGATTGTGATAGCATAGTTGCTATATCTGGTTATATTCCCTCAGCATCTAGCATAAAAATAAGAAACACAGATGTAAATATTCATATTTCACATGGAAACAAAGATACTACAATTTCAATTGAAACTCACAAAAAGTCTGTAGATTATCTCAAAAATAACTCTATAAAATTTACAGAATTTATAGATGACTGTGGTCATACAATAAGCAAGCCTATGATAGATTCGCTTACTGACTGGTTTTACATGAAATTAAAAGAGGGTGATTGACACCCTCTAAATATCACTATTTGTTTCTCCAGTCTTCTTCGCCGTCTTCTCTGTGTCTTTGTGCTGCAGCTATAGCTGTTTCACTTCCATATTTCTCATTTATTTTATCTAGATGTTCGAAGTGATCTGCTCTTCTATGCGTAAGAGCCATACCTTTTTTATCTACTCCCCATAGCGCATATGCAATGAAGTTTTTTAGATGATCAGGGGTCTGATCCATATGAGGTATGCCAAATCGTATCAATAGATTATTTCTATCAGCACCGTTAGCTTTTTGCTCTTTCATTATACGTTGTACCTCAACTTGAAGATCTTTTGCGTCATCACCGTTCCATGAACCTACTACGGTTCCGTCTGGTAAAATTATATCATCTCCCTCTGGTACTGGATGGTTAGCCATATCCTTTCTCCTGTATGTTAATCCAACTAGATAATTATATTACAAAATAAGAAACCTTGTAACAAGAATTATTGACAAGGAAACTCCTCTATATAGCCGTTCCGTAATGCAAGTCCTATAAGTGGCTCATTCTTATATTTATCAAAAAATCCTGGTTTCTTATCAATTTCCTTATTAATGATCTCCCGAAGTCTCGATGAAGGCAATGTGATTCCGTTAGGTTTACAGAATATTTCAATTTGATGTTTTCTATAATAATATTCTGAAGCCCACTCCAAACCACTCTCAACTCCATAAATGTAGGAATCATATTTCCCAGAAGTATCATTCATGTACTCATCAACGCTTGGTGTTTTAAGGTCAGCCAATAAAGTATTAGATAATAAAAGCAGACAAAGTATATAAAATATTTTCTTCGTATTATTCATGTCCCAAAGCTTTTAACTCTGCTAGTATTTTTTTTGATTCCTTTTTCACGTTATTTGGAGACGTGGATCCCGTTGCTTTCTTGGCATTGATTGATTTTTCAACGTTAATAAATTCATAAACATCATTTGTTATATTCTTTGAAAATTTAACAAAATCATCAATCTTCAAGTCACTCAAATTAAGTTTTTTTGATTCAGCAAATTTCACGATTTTTCCAACAATTTCATGTGATGTTCTAAATGGAACACCTTTCATTGATAGATAATCCGCTAAGTCAGTCGCATTTGAATAATCTTGCTTTGAAAAAATTAACGCTCTGTGGTCGTTTACATCTAATGTTAATATGAGTCTCGGCATTAGACTTAAACAAGATACTACAGTACTGATTGATTCTATTATAATTCCTTTATCTTCTTGTAAATCTCTATTATAAGTCAATGGCAATCCCTTGAGCATTACAAGCATAGATGTTAGTGCGCCAATTGCTGATGCAGATTTACCTCTAATAAGCTCTGGGACATCAGGGTTCTTTTTTTGAGGCATGATTGACGACCCTGTACAAAATGCTTCGTCTATATCAACAAGTTTTATATGAGTATTCATCCAATAGACTAGTTCTTCGGACATTCTAGACAAATGCATCATTATCATTGAACATACATACGCGCAATCACACACAAAATCCCTATCACTAACTGCATCCATTGAGTTATTTGAAACAAACTTAAACCCAAGCTTTTTTGCAACAGATTTTCTGTCAATTTTATAGGTTGTTCCTGAAAGTGCCGCACTGCCTAACGGCAAAACATTCAGTCTCTTTTGCATCTCCAAAATTCTATTTTCATCTCTAGCTAACATCTCATGCCAAGCGAGCAGATGGTGGCCAAAAGTAATGGGTTGAGCTAACTGCAAATGAGTGTATCCTGGGAAAATAGTATGCGAATATTTATTTGCAGATAAAGCTAAGGCATATCTTGTATCTCTAATCTTATTTAAAATTAAATCTGAGCATTCCCTCAAATACAGCCTAAAGTCTGTCGCAACGAGGTCATTTCTAGATCTTCCCATATGAATTTTTTTACCGACTTCTCCAATTTCTTTGATAAGAGCTTGCTCAATATTCATATGAACGTCTTCATATTTGGTTAATAGCGATAACTTTCCATTGTCATATTTATCTTTAACTTGTTTTAAGCCTTTGATTAATAGTTTTGATTCTTTATTAGTTATTATTTTACACTCAGAGAGCATCTCCGCATGAGCTATACAGACTTTAATATCACAGTCAAACAAAAGATGATCAATGCTTATGCTCTCTGTAAATTCAAGCACTTCTTCATCAATTCCTTTTTTGAATCTTCCTGACCAAGTTGAGTTTTTCATATAAATTCTCTTGATATTTTTATATATGTACTAATGACAGTATACTATAGATGTAATTCTGGAAATACAACAATGACAGACTATATCAGGCTAGCAACTAGAAAAAGTCCATTAGCATTAAAACAAGCTAATATGGTCAAAGAACATCTTCTTGTAAGTAAAACTTTTAAAAAAATTGAAATAGTTCCAATGACCACATCTGGTGACAAGGTGGATAGTGAAACATTTAAAAAACTTGGAGGAAAAGGTCTATTTCTAAAAGAATTAGAAAAATTGCTAATTGATTCACAAGCAGATATTGCAGTGCATTCAATGAAAGATGTTCCAGCATTAATAGACAACAAATTTGAAGTAATAAGTGTAATGAAAAGAGAGGACCCAAGGGATGTTTTTATTTCAAAAAAATATAAATCCTTAGGTGATATCACAAGTGGGACAATTGGTTCTTCAAGCCCAAGAAGACAATCGATAATTAAACACAAAAACAAAAATATAAAAACCTTTGAATTGCGTGGAAATATAAATACAAGATTAGCTAAGATAGACAAAAATAAAATTGATGGAATAATTCTTGCTAAAGCTGGAATAAATAGAATGGATCTACAGCATTTTATTACAGAAGAGCTAGACTTAGATGAATTTGTACCGTCCCCAGGACAAGGTACATTATGTATTGAATATTTAAGTAACAATTCAATAATTAAGAAAAAATTAAAAAAAATAATTGATCATAATACAGAAATTTGTAGTGCTGCTGAAAGGCTTTTTGCGGCAAGTATGCAAGGCGACTGTTTATCTCCGATTGGAGCTCACGCGGTTATTAAAAATGATGTGCTTACTATTACGGGATATGTATCTTCACTTGATGGGAAGAAATATATTAAAAATAGAATAACTGGTGATAAAAAAGATTTTAATGAACTTGCGAATAATCTATCAAAAGTATTTATTGATATGGGGTCAAAAAAATTACTGAAATGTTAGAAGTTTTTTTAGTATCTAATTTTTCTATGAAAGATGAGCTTTCGGAGGCTCTTAGTAAAAGAGGTATTTTGCTAAACGATTGTCTTATCCAAGACATACATCACATAGAAAGGTACCCAATAGATGATGAATATAAAACAATTATTAT
>Ga0163111_10000806_pt1 | contig 18833 bp, 10 predicted proteins | sample CRUFie1St18metaG_FD_109645 | JGI IMG/M metagenome (GOLD analysis project Ga0163111, IMG submission 109645) | Marine microbial communities from the Costa Rica Dome - CRUD Field 142mm St18 metaG | ecosystem: Environmental > Aquatic > Marine > Oceanic > Photic zone | place: Costa Rica: the Eastern... | reverse complement strand
TCGTTTACGAAGATCGATGGCCGGCATTGGCTGACGTCTCCGGATGGTCAGCCGTTTTTTGCGCACGGCATCACGCACGTGAACAATACCCGGGTGAAGATCGATTTCGCCAAGATTTCCAAGGCCTGCAAGGCGCTGGGCTTCAACGCCTACGGTTACGGTTGCCCGGAACAGCTCCGCACCGACATGCCGTTCGTCGAGAGCTGGAACCATCTCGTTCCCATTTCCTATTATCGGGGCAAAGATAATATCCGGTTCCTCGACGTCTTCGACCCCAAGATTCAGGCCAAGCTGGATAACGGTGTGAAGGCGAGTTGCTTTCGCAGTCGGAACAATCCCAACGTGATCGGCTACTGCTGGACGGACCTCGGCGCCTGGCCGCTGGAAAATCCATCGGGCAGGAACTGGGTCGATTTCATTCGCAACCTGCCCGGAGATGCCCCGGGCCAAAAAGCCTACCGGCAATTCCTCAACGGCTGGAAGGGCAAGGACGGTCAGGCCCGTGACCGCGCCTTTCTCCGGCTCATTGCCCGCGAATACTTCCGCGTGGTCGGAGGGGCCCAACGCAAGTACGCCCCCGGTCGGCTGGTCTTTGGCGAACGGTTTGGCGTCAGTAAACTGAGCCGTTTTACCACCATGGCCCCCGAAGTGTTGGAGGAAATGTTGCCGTACGTGGACGGCATCGCCATCCAGCCGCCATTCCAGAGCGGTTTCACCAAGGAACAATTCGACAAAATTTACAAACAAACCGGCAAGCCCATGATCCTGTGCGACTTTGCCGTGCGCTTCAAGGACGGCGACAAGGACATTCGCAGTTGGAAACCCGAGGAGAATTCCGTCGCCGCCGGCAAGGCCTATGCCGAATACGTGAAGGCGGCGCTCAAGACCGACTACATCGTCGGCGTCTTCTGGTGCAACCCGGTGGACACTGCCAAAGGCTTCGGGAAGCCCGGCGTTAAGCAGGGCTTCTTCGGTGACGGCCTCACCGAACGGCCCGGCTTGCACCAGTCGGTGAAGGAAATAAACGCCTTCCGCGACCGAATGACGCCCAAGCGTTAGTCCGCTGTGTTGCCGTGCATGATTGACAATTGCGCCACCATCCCGAACGGTGCGCCCGCACCCCGAACTTTTTTTGAACGACATGAAAGTACCCGGCTTGATCCCATCCACACTCGCCTTTTCACTCGCTGCCTTTGTGTTTGGTGCTCTGACGCCTTCCGTGCAGGCCGAGCGGCCCAACGTGATTGTCATCATGAGCGACGACCAGGGCGGCGGAGACTACGGCTTCATGGGCAATGAGATCATTCGCACGCCAGAGCTGGACGTCATGGCCAAGCGGAGCGGGTTGCTTACTAAGTTCTACGTCAGCCCCGTGTGCGCGCCTACCCGCGCCAGCCTGATGACCGGACGCTACAACTACCGCACGCGGTGCATCGATACCTACGTTGGTCGGGCGATGATGGATCCCGCCGAGGTGACCATTGCCGAACTTCTGCGTGCTACCGACTACCGCACTGGCATCTACGGCAAATGGCATTTGGGCGACAACTATCCCATGCGGCCAATGGATCAGGGCTTTGAGGACAGTCTCATCCATCGCGGCGGTGGCATCGGCCAGCCCTCCGATCCCATCGGGGCCGAGGGCAAATACACTGACCCGACCCTCATCAAGAACGGTGTCGAGACCCCGATGAAAGGGTACTGTACGGACATCTATTTTGACGGCGCGATGGATTTCATCGAGGCGGCCGCCAATCGGAAGGAAAATTTCTTTGCTTATATTGCCACCAACGCCCCGCACGGTCCGTACCACGACGTGCCCGAGAAGCTGTATCAGGAATATCTCAAGGTCGATTTCCGACCGATCATGATTAACAAGAACCCCAGCCCGGCCCGGTTGAAGTCCGAGACTGATAAGCTAGCGCGCATCTGCGCCATGATCACCAACATCGACGAGAACGTTGGCCGCCTCTTCCGGAAACTTGACCAGCTTGGTATCCGCGAAAACACCATCGTCCTGTACCTCAACGATAATGGCCCCAACTCTATGCGCTACGTCGGCAACATGCGCGGTATGAAGGCACACATCGACGACGGCGGCGTACGCTCCCCGCTGGTGTTCCATTGGCCGGCCCAGGTGAAGGCGCGCAAGACCTCCGGCATCCTCTGCGCACACATCGATCTCATGCCCACGCTCCTTGATGCGTGCAAAGTGAGGATTCCCGCCAAACTAAAGATCGATGGCCGGAGCTTCCTGCCGTTACTCACTCGCGACAACGCGCCCTGGCCCAAGCGACAGGTCGTTCTCCAATCTCATCGCGGCAACGTGCCCCTGCTCTACCACCATTTCGCACTCCACGAGGAACCGTGGAAGCTTGTGCATCCAACCGGGTTCGGCAAGGAAAGCTTTACCGGCGAACCCAAGCTGGAACTCTACGATCTGAGCAAGGATCCCCGCCAACAAAACAACCTCGCCGCCCAACGTCCCAAGGTTTTCCAGCGACTGAAGAAAAACTATGAGAACTGGTTTGCCGACGTCAGCTCCTCTCGGCCAGACAACTATGCCCCGCCACGCATCGTGATCGGTACGAAGCACGAACCACGCTCTGTGCTTACGCGCCAGGACTGGCGCCACGTCACTGGCCGTCCTTGGGGCCGCGACTCCAACGGCTTCTGGTTATTGGAAGCCCCCGAGCCCGGAGCCTACGAGGTGGAGGTGATTTTCAAGGAAACTTATCCCGCCGGTAAAGCCACCATCACCGCCGGTAAAGCCCGCCAGGAGTTGAATCTTGTGGCCGACAAAAAGCGTGGGCACACTACGATGATGATGCTGCCGGCCGGTAAGTTTAAGCTCTCCGTTGAAGCTGACTTCAACGGCAAAATTCAAGGACCGCATCAAGTGATTCTAAAGCCAAATCGGTAAATTACCGTGAAATAGATTCAATAGTTCAATGAAGCAGTCACTATTTTTTCTCATCTCGTTTGCATTCATAGCTAACGGGGCTTCCGAGATAAGTTTAAAGCCTGTATTTGAAAAATCGGCTGATGGAATTTTTCGTCAGAATAGAGAAATTCATTTTGGATTCGAGCTCAGTAATCTCTCGAAAAAGAAATTGGAGGTTAGAGTCACATGGGAAGTGGTGACCGATCAAAAAAACTCAATCAGCAAATCCATCCCCGCTATCATCACCGTTCAGCAGTCTGAAAAACGGGTGGTCAGATATGACACTAAAATTTCTGGCCCAGGTTTTTATAAGGGTACTCTTAAGTGTTCTTGGGATGGGGGGCAGGTCAGTCAAACTGTTCAAGTGGGTTACGCCCCAGAGGCATTATTGCCACCCTTGACTCGGGAACCGGACTTCAAAAGATTTTGGGATGGATCTCGGGCTAAACTCCAGAAAGTGGACCCTCAGTATCAGTTGCTTCTAAAGCCTGAATTGAGCAAAGGAGATCTCAATGTTTATGAGGTCCGTATGCGAAGTTATGGCGATGTTCGTGTGCGTGGCTGGTACGAGGTTCCCAAGAATAAAGGCCCGCATCCAGTAATCTTGCGCCTGCCGGGTTATGGATCGAGTATGAAGCCAATTGCTCGTTTTAGAGATATGATTGTCTTTTCGTTTAATCCTCGTGGACATGGAAACAGTCAGGAGGATGTAAAAGGAAAACCGAGCGATTATTGGATTCGGGGGCTGGATAACAAGGAAGGCTACTATTATCAGGGGGCTTATTTGGATTGTGTGCGTGCAGTTGATTTTTTGTGTTCTCGCAAAGAGGTGGATCAGAAACGGATTGCCGTTAAAGGAGGTAGTCAGGGTGGAGGTTTAAGCTTATCAACCGCCGCCTTAGATCCCCGCATCAGTCTCTGTGCCCCTCATATTCCTTTCCTGACAAATTGGGATCTCTATTTTAAAACCTCCCATTGGCCGGAAATGGATAAATGGATTGAGTCAAAGGAGTCGCGTACATGGCAGACTACTCTCAAGACCATGAGTTACTTTGATACCATGAATATGGCTTCATGGATAAAGTGCCCGGTTTTTATGGGAGTAGGACTGCAGGACGCGATTTGCCCGCCAGTGACGAATTTTGCCGTGTACAATCACCTGGCAGGGAAAAAGAATTACCGCGTTTATCCTCAAAACAGGCATAGTGTGGATAAGAGCTTTCATCCAATGGTCTTCAATTGGATACGAGAACACTTTGGACTAAGTGTGATTCCCTAGACACTTTTATGAGCACTAGAAATAAATTTGGATCGATTATGGGCCGGAACAATCACTCGCCGAAATTGAAATTAATATATTTATTAATAATCATGTTTCTTCCGGTTTCAGGTTTTGGCCAGCATCAAAATAAGGCGGGGGATCTAAAGATCTTGGTGTCAAAGTTAATTGAGCACAAGGGGCAATCGGTTGAACATCAAATCGGCACTTTTTATGTAAAAGAAAACCGAAGTGATCCTAAAAGTAGAGTTATTGGTATAGGATTTGCTCGGTATATAGCTCAGAAGCCCAAGGGCCCACCGGTTTTTTTCTTACCCGGTGGTCCAGGAGGTAGTTACATCGATAGCGTGCCTCCACAGTTTAAGCAAAGTGGGGGACCATTGTTGGCTGAGGAACTTTTAGGGCGTTGTGATTTGGTTTTTTTTGATCAGCGGGGATACAGTGAACACGGCTCCTTTTTAAAGGATCGCGCGTTTAAACCGAAATCAGCACCGCCAAATGCAACCCTTCAGTATAGGGTTCGTGAGTTTAAGAGGTTTGCGCAGGAGGTTGTTGAGCGATATAGGCGTACCGAGGTAGATTTACGCGGTTATTCGGTTTTGGAGTGCGTTGAAGATGTAAATGAGATTCGGGAAAAATTTGGATATCAAAAAATTGTTCTGAGAGGACAGAGTTTTGGTAGTCAGTGGAGTTTTGGTTATTTGAAAAAATATCCGGAAGCTGTTGAAAGGGCTTTATTGACGGGGGTTGAGCCACTTAATAACGCCTACGATATGCCTTCTCATGTTTTTAATGCTGTGCAAAGAATGTGGTCTTATATTGATGAAGATCCAAAATTTAAACCCTATTTGCCCGATGGAGGAATGATGAGGGTAGCATTAACTGTCATAGAAAGACTTGAAAATAAACCGGTCGAAGTATTTGCAAAGGGTGGAAAAAAGCCAGTGCGGATCATCGGCCCAGATGATTTTCCATGGTGGGATCCTACGGCGATTTTAGAGCTATATTACCATCGATATGATCGTTGGGCTCAGCCCCGTAATTACAGCATCGCCTCTCGTACTCTTATTCAACCATTGATTGATTCGAGTTTGGGAGTGACAGCCCAAAGGCGGACACAGCTTTGGAATGATCCGGCAGTACGTTTTATTTCCCGTTCAAATTTTTCCTCTTCATTGGCAACTGCTAATATTTGGCCAAGTCCGGATGTTGGTGATGATTTTCGAACTCCAGTAATTTGTAAGGTTCCAGTTGTTTTTGTTAATGGTGATTGGGATACAAAAACCCCCATTGAAAATATGCGTCAGATTGCTCCTTTTTTTCGCAATAGTAAACAAGTTGTGGTCCATCGTGCTGGGCATGGAACAATGACTTATAGTGTGAAAGAGCAACATCCCAATTTGATTAAGAAACTAGCACGGTTTTTAGAAACTGGTGAATCAGGTGAAATACCGGATCGGGTAACTGTTAATCCATATAGAACTTTTCGGGTTCCTGATTTTGATCCCCCTACTGGGCAAAAAAAGTAAAAAGTAAAAATGAAAAAAATAACTCCTCTTTTATATTTATTTGTTTCTTTTCTAGTTGCTGAATCAGAAGCTTCGATAAAGCCAAATATTCTCATTATCTTCACCGATGATCAGGGCTACGCGGATCTCGCTTGCTACGGGAGCAAATTGAATAAGACGCCGCGTCTGGATCAATTGGCGAAGGAAGGTACGCGGTTTACTTCGTTTTATTCGCAGACTGTGTGCGGGCCGTCGCGTTCGGCTCTCCTCACTGGTCGGCAGCCTATTCGTAGTGGTGGTTGGGGCATGCCGGCGGAGGAAATCACCTGGGCGGAACTGATCGGGAAGGCGGGTTATCAAACGGCCTGCATCGGCAAGTGGGATGTCTCGAATCGGCGAGCCGTTATTCCGCGCATGCCCAATGCGCAGGGGTTCGATTATTTTTATGGCGCACTAGGTGCGAATGATAACGGCGTGGTAAAGCTGCATGAGAACAACGAGGATGCGGGTTCCACGCGTGACATGGGCGGCTTGATCAAACTCTACACGGATAAGTCCATTGATTACCTGAAGACCAAGCGCGATCCGAAGAAGCCCTTCGTGCTGTATCTTGCGCACACGATGATGCACACGATTATTGATGCCTCGCCGAAGTTTCGCGGCAAATCCAAGGGCGGTTTGTATGGCGATGTGGTGGAGGAATTCGATTTTGAAACCGGTCGTCTGCTCGACACGCTGGATGAACTGAAACTGGCCGACAACACACTGGTCATTTATACGAGCGATAATGGACCTTGGAACCAGGACAAATACACCAAGCGCAAGAAGGGCCATCCGGCCGGCGCCATTTTTTGGGGCGAAGCCGGGCCGCTGCGCAACGGCAAGGGCTCACCTTACGAGGCCGGTTATCGTTTGCCGTGCATTGTGCGGTGGCCGGGCAAAGTGCCGGCCGGGCGCGTGAATGATGCGGTGTTTGCCACCATTGATTTCATGCCCACCTTTGCCAACCTGTGTGGCTTTGCGTTGCCCAAGGATCGCCACATTGATGGCATCGACCAGTCCGATCTCCTGCTCGGTAAGCGTGAGACCGGTCGCGAGTTTTTCTACTTCAATAAAGCCGGCGTGCGGAAGGGCAAGTGGAAATACCTTCGCGCCAATGCGCATTTCCACGGCTACGCGGTCGACGATCAACGCCCCAAAGCCGAGGAACTCTACGATCTGGAGTCCGATCTTGGCGAACGCAACAACCTTGCCCAGAAGCATCCCCTGCTGCTGGCCGAACTTCGCGCGCTGACTGATCAGCTCGAGGCGAAGAAGTAATTCCTCAGGATTGAATTCCAGCCAAATAACGGCTATATTTCCAACCGAATGAGCCGTTCATTTCAGATCATCGCAGTATTGCTGTGTGTTGCTGTTTGGGCGGTCGGCGAAACGCATTGGTCGTTTCAACCGATCAAACGGCCGGACGTCCCGCATGGGGAGGAGAATCCGGTTGATGCGTATTTGAATGCGCGTTTGGCCAAAGCTGGGGTGCCGGCGAACGGGCCAGCCTCGGCGCAGGACCTTGTACGGCGGGTGTCGATTGTGCTGACTGGGTTGCCACCCACTCCGGAGGAGGTGCGGGTATTTGAGACGCGATACGCGAAGGATCCGGAACAGGCGTATATCAGGCTGGTGGAGGAACAGCTCGGCTCCAAACATTTTGGCGAACGCTGGGCGCAGCATTGGCTGGATGTGATTCGCTGGGCCGAAACCAATGGATCCGAGGCGAATTTGTATCGCAAAATGGCGTGGGTCTATCGGGATTACGTAGTCCGCGCGTTTAATGAAGATTTGTCGTATGACCAGTTTGTGCGCGAGCAGTTGGCGGGTGACACCTTGGGGCGTGGTGAAGCAACAGGCTTTCTGGTAAGCGGCCCGCATGTGCCGCCGGCGACCGTTGGGCAGATTCCCGAAGCAATTCGGCAGGCGCGCGCGGATCGCATGGATGAAGTGATTCAAACTGTCGGCTCGTCATTGCTGGGACTGACGATGAATTGCGCGCGCTGCCATGATCACAAATTTGATCCGGTTTCCATCGATGATTATTACTCGATGGCGGCCGTGTTTCAGGGCATTGAGTTCGGCAGTCGCTCGCCGGAATTCGGCCCGGATCATCCGCGGCGCCAGCGGGGCGAGGCCTTGTTGAAGGCGATTGCGGGGGAGCGCAAGAAGCTGCGCGGCACCGGGCCGTGGCAGGAAGATTGGGGAGGCTATCGCGAGGTGCATTTCGGCGCGGCCAAATTCAAGGCTATCCGGATTAATTTCAAAACGCCTTACGTGGGAATTGATGAACTGGAACTTTTTGGATCGGACCTGAAGCTGGGCAACTTGGCACTGGCGTCGCGTGGCACGAAGGTGAGCGGGCCCGATCATCTGGCGCAACGCGGCCGTTCGACGGTGCACCGCATTACCGACGGCGAGTACGGCACCATGGCGTGGCGCGCACGCTCGCCCAACGGCTCCAAGGAACGCCCGTGGGCGCTACTAGAATTTGCCGAGCCGCAAACGGTGAGCTTAATGCGCGTCAGTTCAAACCGCGAATATTATTACGAGGTCGATTACCTCGAGCGCATGCCGGGCATGTCGTTCAGCCACTTTAAAATTGAGGGCCAGAACCCAGACGGCACCTGGCGGACGCTGGCGGACACGCATTACATTGAAACGATTAACAAGGAACGCACCGTGCGCGCGGCGCCCTTGGAGCGGATTCAGGGGTTGATCAGCGAATACGCTGAGCAGGCGCCGCAGCCGAGTTTCGTGGGGCGGTTTGTTGATCCGGGAGTGACGCGCGTGATGCATCGCGGTAGCCCGGAAACACTGCGGGCCGAGGTGATGCCGGCCGCACCGGAATTGTTGGCGGGCGATCTAAAGCTCAATTCGAAAACCCCCGGCGCCGCCCGACGGGCACGTTTTGCCGAGTGGGTAACAGCGCGGGAGAATCCGCTGCTGGCGCGCGTGATGGTGAACCGTATTTGGCAGCACGTCTTCGGACAGGGCATTGTGCCGACGGCAAGTGACTTCGGTAAAGCCGGCGCGAAGCCGAGCCATCCCGAGCTGCTCGACTGGTTGGCGAGCGAGTTCATGATGCCCATCCGCAGCAACGCCACCTCATGGTCGGTGAAGGACACCCTGCGGTTGCTGTTGTATTCAGACGCCTTCAAGCGCTCGAGCCGCCCGGCCAAGCACGGCGGTGATGAGGCGTTGCTTTGGCGCTTTCCTCCACGCAGGGTGGAGGCGGAGGTGATTCGCGACGGCATCCTGCGGGCATCCGGCAAGCTGGATGCGACCCTCGGCGGGCGTAGTTATCGTATTCATAATGTGAAGAAAACCTACGCCCAATGGAAGGTAGTGGATAATCACGGGCCGCATACTTGGCGGCGGATGCTTTATCAGGAACGCATGCGGCGCGTGGATGACCAGATTTTTACGGCGTTCGATTTTCCGGACTGCGGCCAAGTGCGCGCCAAACGACCGGTCTCAACCACGCCGTTGCAGGCGTTGAACCTGATGAACAGCCCTTTCGTAGTACAACAATCGGCGTTGATCGCCGAACGCGCCGAGTCGGAAGCAGGGCAGGGCGCCGGGGCGGTGAAACGATGCTTCGAGCTTTTGCTTGGCCGCGCACCACAGGCCGCCGAGTTGAAAGCCAGTCTGGCGGTTTCCCACAAACGTGGCCTGAAATTCGTCGCGCGTGCTCTGATTAATAGCAACGAATTTGCTTTCATCCCATGAGTAACGCCGAAAATATTTCACCTTTGGGTCGCGGTTTGTTGAACCGGCGTTCGTTTATGAAAACCTCCGGCTTCGCGCTGGGAGGGCTGGGGCTGGCTGGCCTGTTGGCTGAGGAGGATCCCACCGGTTTCAGCGGCAAACAGCCGATCCGCCCGACGATTGATCCACACAATCCGTACGCGCCACGACCGGGGCATTTCGCGATGCCGGCTAAACAGGTGCTGGTGATTTATTGTCCGGGTGCTGTGAGCCACGTGGACACGTTCGACTACAAGCCGGCGCTTGAAAAACAGCACGGACAAAAGGCCGACTACATCCCCAAGGTAACCTTCGAGGGGCCGCCGGGAAATGTGGCGAAGGCGTTCTGGGATTTCAAACCGCGCGGGCAGACCGGTAAGATGGTGAGTGATCTGCTGCCGAATCTGGCGGCGTTGACCGATGAGTTTTGTTTTTTTCACGCGCTGCACTCGGAGACGGCGGCGCATCCGCAGGGCGAAAACTTTTTCAACACCGGTTTCACAATGGAAGGGTTCCCGTCGTTTGGTGCGTGGGTGACCTATGCGTTGGGCACGGAAAACGCTGACCTGCCGGGATTTGTGGCGATCAATGATCCGCGCGGGTTGGCGCGCTCGGGCAATAACAATTTCGGCAGCGGCTTTTTGCCAGCGTCATTTCAGGGCACCAATTTCACGGCGATCAATCCGCCTGACAACCTGAAGCGTCCGGAGGAATTTGCCGTGGGCGACGATGCGGCGACGGTCGATTTGCTGAAGTCGCTCAACAATCGGCATCTCGAGAAATTCCCCGGCGACGCCGACTTAGCCGCGCGCATTGCGAGCTACGAGCTGGCCGGTAAGATGCAAACTTCCGTGCCGGAGGTGATGGAGGTCACAAATGAACCGGAGTTTATTCAAAAGGAATACGGCGCGGAAAGCGGCAGTGATCTGCGCAAGGAGTACGCAAAGAATTGTATTCTCGCACGTCGACTCATCGAGAAGGGCGTGCGCGTGGTTCAGCTTTTTAACGGGAGTGATCCTTCCGGCGGTAACGGCATCACCAATTGGGACTCGCATGCGAACATTAAGGACAGCCACGCCATGCAGGCGGAGATTATGGATCAGCCTACCGCTGCGCTGATTCGCGACCTCAAGCGCCGTGGTCTGCTCGACCATACGCTCATCGTGTGGGCCACGGAATTCGGCCGCATGCCCTTCCTGCAGGGCAACGGCACTGGTCGCGACCACAATCCTGGCGCCTTCACCTGCTTCATGGCCGGCGCGGGCGTGAAAGGCGGTATGAGCTACGGCGCCAGTGATGAGTTTGGCTTTAAGACCGTGGATAATCGCACGAGCGTTTATGATTTTAACGCCACCATCCTGCATCTCATGGGGCTTGATCATGAGCGACTGAGCTTTTACCACAACGGTCTTGAACGGCGCCTGACCAATGTGCACGGGCATGTGGTGAAGGAGGTTTTGGCGTAACTCAATCCGTCCGCCGGATATACATTTTTGCTGATGAATAAAACGATTCCATTAAGCCGCCGCCGTTTTCTGCAGGGCACCGGCTTCGCACTGACGCTTCCGGCCTTTGAGAGTTTGATGGTTGGCGCTGCGTCTGCCGAAAAAAATCCGCGGCGGCTCGTGTGCGTGGGCAATCATCTCGGATTTTACCCGGGCAACTTTTTCCCGCAAAATGCCGGGAGAGATTATGTGGCAACCTCGACGCTGAAGCCGCTCGAGGCGCATCGCAATGACCTCACCGTTTTCTCGAATCTGGACCACGAACTCAATGGCGGTCACGCGGCGGTACAGGGTTTTTTGACCAGCATTAAGAAAGAAGAATCCTCCGGGTTTCCCGAGAAAAATATGTCTCTGGACCAGGCTGCTGCTGAGCAGGTCGGCAGTGCCACGCGTTTTCCGACGATCAATACCGGCATCGTCAACGGTACCGACATGTGCTGGACGCGCGCCGGCGTGCACGTGCCGCCGGTCAGCAATCCCGCAAAGCTGTTTCGGGCGTTGTTCGTCAATTCGCCGCAGGAAGCTCGGACCGTGGAACGCGCGCGACTGCAACATCGCGGTAGCGTGCTCGACGCCCTGCGCGATTCGGCTAGCGCTTTGAACCGTACCCTTAACGCAGGTGACCGTAGCAAACTCGACCAATACCTCACCTCAGTACGGGACGTGGAACGGCGTTTGCAGATGTCAAAAGAATGGCTTGACCGACCCAAGCCCAAGTCGCCCATTGCGGAGGTGCAGGATGAGGAACGGCAGCACGTTGACGAAGTAGCGCTGTTTTATGACTTGATGGCGCTGGCGTTACAGACCGATTCCACGCGCATTGCGACACTGGAAACCGGCATGGGCTTCCGTACCTCTGAGCTGGATTTAGGTAGCTACCACGGTATCTCACACCACGGTAAGGCGCCCGGCCGGATTGATCAGTTGAGAATCGTTGAATCCTTCTTAAGCACCAAGCTTGGCAACTTCATTGCTCGCTTAAAGGAAGCCCAGATTTTCGACAACACACTAATTGTTTTTGGTAGTGGCATGAGCGACGCGTCGAGTCACAGTAACCGGAACCTTCCCGTGCTCTTGGCCGGTGGCGATCTGGAACACCGCGGTCACCTTGTCTGCCCGTCTGAACCAGGCCAGCGCGTGCCGCTTGCGAACCTTTGGCTGTCCGTTCTGCAATGGTTCGGCTCCGAGGCCAGTCGTTTCGGCCGTAGTACCGGCACGTTTTCACCAATGAAAATTGGGTGAGGATGAACACGCTTTGTAAATATGCCGCTGTGCTACTGGTCGCAGCAGTTTCCGTTGCCGACGCGGACGAACGGACCAAAACCTTTCTTAAGACCCACTGTATCCGTTGCCACGGTCCGCAGAAACAAAAGGCGGACCGCCGGTTTGATACGTTGCCGGCGCGGATCACGAAGCTCGATGATCTGGAGCGTTATCAGGAAATCGTCGATTTATTAAACTTGGGCGAGATGCCGCCGGAAGATGAGGTCCAGCCGACGGCGGTCGAACGGGCTGCAATGATTGCGCATCTGACCGGGCAACTGAAAACGGCCCGGGTCGAGTTAAGTAATGCCGCCGGCGGGCGCAGTGTGTTGCGTCGGCTAAACTCTTGGGAATATCGGCAGACAATTGGCGAACTGTTCGGGCTGAATGTGGACGTGTGGAATCCCGCTGAAGATTTTCCGGAGGAGGTGAAGGTGCACGGGTTCGATAACAACGGCGCGGAGTTGGTTACTTCCGGCCGGTTGATGGACCACTATTTTGTCGCGGCGGAAGAGGCCATTCGCCGGTCTACCCAGTTTGGGCCCCGGCCGGTCTCCCGGCAATACGTGCAGCAGTCGCCGTTTTACTTTTCGGGCAAGGAAGGTACGGAGCTGCCGAAGCTCTTTCAGGTCGACCGTTTCCGGTATATTCCAGACGCGCCTTACACGGATCTCGTGGGCCGCCATTATCGTGGCGGGCACATCGGCTTCGCGCCATTGCATCGGGAGGGCGGCGTTGCTCATAGCGGCATCTACACCATCCGCGTGAGGGCTGCCGCGGTGGATCGCGTGCATGATTACGGCAAGGCGCTCGGCGATTTTCGCAACGGCGATCCCTTGGTGATGGAACTCGCCGCAGTCGATCGTCGCGGTAGTGTCACCAGTACCGGCAATGTCTCGAAAATGACCTCACTGGCGCGGGTTGAATTGACCAGTGAAAAACCGCAGTGGTTCGAGTGGACCGTGTTCATGGAGGCTGGCTATGAACCGGAAGTGCGGTTCCGCAACGGCCCGCTGGCGGCTAAGCGAATGGTCCGCGTACTGACGACTCTGGCCGCTGACAAGCCGGAGTTCAAACCGTTCGTCGACATGAAAGCCGGCACCGAAAAGGCGCACGGCGTGCTCAAGGCGTATCGCGGCCCGCGCCTGCGCATTTGGGAAATCCAAGTGGACGGCCCGCACGTTGAGGCTTGGCCGACCGCCGGCCATCGCGCGCTATACGGCGATCTAACGCCGAAGCAGCTCAGCGCCACCACCATTGCCCAACGGCTTGAAGTCTTCGCCGAAAAGGCGTTTCGCCGCCCACCGCTGGCCGGTGAGCTGGAGCCGATCCAGCAACTCGTGACTGCCAAACTTAAGGAAGGCGTGAAGCCCTTGCAGGCACTCCAGCTAGGGTGCCAAGCGATTCTCTGTTCGCCCGGCTTTCTGTATCTCAATCTTGGCGATGGGGAACTGAGCGAAGTGGCGCTGGCGTCGCGACTCTCGTATTTCCTCTGGTCCTCGCCGCCGGACGCCACGCTCCTCAAGCTGACCGCCGCTGGAAAACTGCGGGCCGATTTGACCGCGCAGGTCAAACGCATGCTGGCTGATCCCCGGTCCGAGCGGTTTATCCGGCACTTCGTGCGTCGCTGGCTGGACCTCGATAACATCGGCACCATGCCGCCCTCTGCGGAATTTCTGGTGTACTACCGCGACAACCTCGAGGCCGCCATGCGCCGGGAAACGGAATTATTCTTCCGGCACGTACTCGATCACAACCAGCCGCTGCGCGAATTTCTGGACGCTGATTATTCCTTTCTCAACCGCGAACTCGCCGTGCATTACGGCATTAATGGCGTGGAGGGTAACGCCCTCAAGCGCGTGTCGCTCAAGGGCACCGGTCGCGGTGGGTTGATCGGGCAGGGCGCCTTCCTCACAGCCTCGGCCAACGGTGTGGACACGTCGCCGGTCGTCCGGGGCATTTACGTGTTGGAGAAACTGCTCGGCTACACACCGCCCCCGCCCCCGCCGGATGTGCCAACGATTGAGCCAGATATTCGAGGCGCGGTCACCATTCGCGGTCAGCTAGAGAAACACCGGGAAATTGCCACCTGCGCCGAATGCCATCGCAAGATTGATCCGCTCGGGTTCGCGCTGGAAAACTTCGACGCCATCGGTGGCTGGCGCATGGAGTACGGACGCAACCTGCCCGTGGACGCCTCCGGTAAATTGCCAGACGGCGCGACCTTCAAGACGCCGGACGAATTCCGCCAACTCATGGCGGGTCGCCACGAACAGTTCACTTGGAACCTCACGGAAAAACTTCTCACGTACGCGCTTGGCCGCGAATTGATCGCGCTCGATCGCCCGCAACTCGACGCCATCACCACGCGCATGAAGCAGCCCCACGCCGGTCTGCGCGATCTGGTGGAAGCCGTAGTTTTGAGCAAGGCATTCCAATCCAACTGATCAAACATCCACCGCGCCGTCATTCGAGATCGAGTGATAACACTTTTTTCAGACTTCCATTCACCGTTCTATTGATTCCTCTGGCAACACCTCAATTTTTGGGAATCGCTGAAGGAGTAGCCGCCAAATCTTGAACAGAAAAGGTGGGTGGTGAGCAGGGGTAGTTTGAGAATCTTTGTGCTTTAGTGGTTGGTTCCTTCGCCCAAAAAACTTTTCTTTTTCAATCAGACCGGCATCATTTGGTCATGCAGACACTTTCCCGTCGTACATTTATTGGCCAGGCCGCGATGGCTTTGCCCGCCTTGAGCTTCGCGCCCACCTTGTTGGCCAAGGACAAGAATGACCCGAACCGTTTCCAGATCGGCATTCAGGAATATACCTTCAACCGCTGGATTGGTAGCGGCAAGCTGACTCATATGGATTATCCCGGGTTGGCTAAGGAAAAACTTGGAATCACGCATATCGAATATTGGAACCGCCCATTCGGCGGCAAGCATACCGACAAAAAATATGTTGGCGAACTCGTCAAGCGCACCACTGGTGAGGGCATGAAAAACGTACTTATTCTCGTGGACGCCCGGAACCAGCTCGACGCCCGTGATGAAGCCGCCCGCAAGCGCGCGGTGGATGAGCACAAGGGCTGGATCGACTGCGCCGAACAACTCGGTTGTGACGCCATCCGCGTGAACTGTCGATCCGGTGGCGACCGTAATCAGAACATTGATAACGCTGCGCATGGAGTCGGGGCGTTGTGCGATTACGCCAAAGATTCCGGCGTGAAGGTGGTCATCGAGCCGCATGGCGGCAATTCGCAGGATCCCGATTGGCTTCTGGCCGCGATGAAGAAAATCGACCGCCCCAACGCCGGCCTGTTGCCGGACTTCAACAACTTCGGCCGGTATGATCGGTACGACGGCGTCACCAAATGCCTCCCACACGCCCCTGCCGTTTGCGCCAAGGCGCTTAAGTTTGACGGCAAAGGCAATGAAACACGCACCGATTACTACCGGATGCTGAAGCTCATTTACGAATCGGATTACTCCGGCGTGATCACCATCGAGTTTGAAGGGCACGACGTTGATCCGATCGAAGGCTCGCTCAAGACCAAGGCACTGATCCAAAAAGCCCTCAAGGCAGCGGCAAAATGAGGAGGGCGATTTGGCTCGGATTGGTTTGTGTGTGCAGCCTGTTGGCGAACGACAAACCGAACGTTATCTTTATCTTTGCTGATGATCTTGGCTATGGCGATTTGGGCTGCTACGGCCATCCCTATGCCCAGACGCCTGCGTTGGATCAGCTTGCCGAGGAGGGAACGCGCTACACACAGGCGTATGTCACGGGCGTGACATGTTGCCCGAGTCGAACCGGGGCGATGACCGGTCGTCATCCGGCTCGGTTTGCGAAATATATGGCCAACCACGGCTTTGGCGACTCTGTGACCATCACCGAGCTGCTCAAGCGCAACGGTTATCGCACGGGGCATTTTGGAAAATGGCACATCGGGCCGGATTCCAAGCCGGGCACGTATGGCATTGATGTGATTAATAACAACGGGGCCGCGGAAAAGGACGACAAGTCCACCCGTGGCCGGGACGCGCATCTGATGGATGGCGCGATTGCGTTTCTCAAACAGACCACCAGAAAAAAGCAGCCATTTTATCTGAACGTCTGGGGCCACATCACGCATTTTCCCGTGAAGCCTTTGCCGACCTATGCGGGGCGGTTTGCCAAGGTGCAGGTGGATGAATCGAAGTTCGGACCTGAGATGAAAACGAAGTTTGCCCAATGTCGCGAGCTGGGCGGCGATGTGACCACGGGCATGCGGCATTATCTCGCCGATGTGTATAGCATGGACCTCGGCATTGGCCGGCTGCTGAAGGCGGTGGATGATCTCGGCCTGCGCGAGAACACGATCATTGTGTTTTCCAGCGACCACGGCCCGGCACCGGTGGTGTTGGCTAATGAAAAGAACAAAGCTCCCGATCGCATTGAGTTTGCCCGAAACATGCTGGGCACGCCTGGACCGTTTCGCGGTGGTAAACATACGCAATGGGAAGGCGGCGTGCGGGTTCCCTTCATCATTCGCTGGCCCGGCAAAGTGCCGGCCGATCAGGTGAACACCACCTCGGTCATCTCCTTCATGGATTGGTTGCCGACGCTTTGCAAACTCACCGGCACTAAAAATACCGCTGTTGATTTGGATGGCGAGGATGTATCGGACATCTGGCTCGGCGCCAAACGCACGCGCACCACTCCGTTATTTTGGCGCAATAGCTCGGCAGGCGGACAGGTGAGCCTGCGAACGGGCGATTGGAAATTCCACCTACGCCGCCAACAAGCCGGCGGACCGTTGCTGTATAATCTGGCCAAGGACCCCGCCGAATCGCGCAACCTAGTGGATGAGCAACCCAAGCTGGTGAATCGGCTCCAGCGGCAGGCCACCGAATGGGCGGGCACCTTGCCTAAGGCCTATGACAAGGTTGAGAAGCCGAAGAAAAAAGACCGTCCCAAACGGCCGCGACGCGATTAGCCCACGCTATAATTGTTGTCGCAATTGTTGGGGTGACCGGAGGATTAACCCAACGCGCTCAGCGCTTCGTTAAACATTTCACACGGCCGCATGGCGTCGTCGGCCTTCTCTTCGTTTGGCTGGTAGTAGCCGCCGATGTCCATCGGTTGGCCCTGAAGGGTATTGAGTTCCTCGATGATAGCGGATTCGTTTTCGGCTAGAGTCGCGGCGCAGGGAGAGAACTGGGCGGCGAGGTCGGCCTCGTCGGTTTGGGTGGCCAACGCCTGGGCCCAGTAGAGGGCGAGGTAAAAATGGCTTCCGCGGTTGTCCAGTTCGTAAACCTTGCGCGAGGGGGATTTGTTTTTGTCGAGAAACTGACCAATGGCGTCGTTGAGAGTTTGCGACAGGATAAGCGCCTTGGTGTTGCCGGTCTTGGTGCCGAGATCCTCCAGCGACACGGCGATGGCGAGGAATTCGCCGAGCGAATCCCAGCGGAGATGGTTCTCGGCGTTAAACTGCTGTACGTGCTTGGGCGCTGAGCCACCGGCGCCCGTCTCGAACAGGCCGCCACCGGCGAGCAGGGGCACGATGGAAAGCATCTTGGCGCTGGTGCCGAGTTCCAAAATCGGAAAGAGATCGGTGAGGTAATCGCGCAGTACGTTGCCGGTGACGGACACTGAATTCAGGCCGTCCTTACAGCGTTGGCAGGTGACGCGGGTGGCCTCGATGGGCGCGAGGATTTCGATGTCGAGCCCTTCAATGTCGTGGTTCGGCAGGTAAGTGTTTACCTTGGCGATGAGGTTTCGGTCGTGCGCGCGGTTTTCGTCCAGCCAGAAAATCGCCGTGGCACCGGTGGCGCGGGCGCGGGTGATAGCCAGCTTTACCCAGTCGCGGATGGCCACGTCTTTGGTCTGGCACATGCGCCAAATATCGCCAACCTCCACCTCGTGGCTGAGCAGCGTGTTACCGTCGGCATCCACCACACGCACCGTGCCGGCGCGCGGGATTTCAAAGGTCTTGTCGTGCGAACCGTATTCCTGCGCCTTCTTGGCCATGAGCCCGACGTTGGATACGTTGCCCATCGTGGTGACATCAAACGCGCCGTTGGCTTTGCAGAAATCAATGGTCTCGCGGAACACACCAGCATAGCTGCGATCGGGGATTACGGCCTTAGTGTCGCAAAGTTGACCACCCGGACCCCACATGCGGCCGGAAGTGCGGATCATCGCAGGCATGGAGGCGTCGATGATCACATCGCTGGGTACATGCAGATTGGTGATGCCGCGATCGGAATCGACCATCGCGAGGGCGGGGCGTTCGGCATACAGCGTCTCAATGTCCTCCCGGATTGCAGCCTGTTGATCGGTGGTCAGCTCATCGAGCTTGGCGTACAAATCACCGATACCGTTGTTCGGCTCGAAGCCGATTGATTCCAGCTCAGACGCATGCTTCTCCAGCACAGGCGCATAAAACACGTTCACGCAATGGCCGAAGATGATGGGGTCACTCACCTTCATCATGGTGGCCTTCATGTGGAGCGAAAAGAGGATGCCCTGCTTCTTGGCATCGGCGATCTCGCGGGCCAT
>Ga0163111_10000804_pt1 | contig 18869 bp, 25 predicted proteins | sample CRUFie1St18metaG_FD_109645 | JGI IMG/M metagenome (GOLD analysis project Ga0163111, IMG submission 109645) | Marine microbial communities from the Costa Rica Dome - CRUD Field 142mm St18 metaG | ecosystem: Environmental > Aquatic > Marine > Oceanic > Photic zone | place: Costa Rica: the Eastern... | reverse complement strand
TGTATGGAATAGCATTATTACAGATCCAACAAAACTAGACCAACTTAACTATGTTAAGAATCATTTTGTAAACTTAGGCTATGGTGTAAGTGTTACTACAAATACGTCTTCCAATAATACTATAGTCTGGAACATATCCTGGTAAATATCTTTACTTAACAAAGTAAAAGATAAATGCTTAAAAACAAATACGATTACCCCAAACTTAAAAGAATACAAACAAAACAAGGCAGAAGATATGTAGGTGAGGACGAAAAGCCTGTACCTAGTGTTACTACTATCCTTGGAGATACTGGCGATAAGACAGCCTTAATAGCCTGGCGTAAGCGAGTAGGAGAAGCAGAAGCAACTCGTATAAGTACAGAGTCAGCAGGTCTTGGTACTAAAGTACACAATGCATTAGAAAAGTTTATACTACAAGAAGATTACGAAATTAAAGGCAACAACCATATTAGTATAATGGCAAAAAATATGGTTACAGAAATGATAGATAAAGGATTATCTAAAGTTGATGAATTATATGGTGTTGAAGTAGGACTTATTGCGGAAGGTTTATATGCCGGAACAGCAGATGGTATTGGTAAGTGGCAAGGCGAAGAAGCAATCATAGATTTTAAAACTGCTAAAAAAATTAAAAAACGTGAATGGATAGAAGATTATTTTATGCAAGGTTGTGCTTATGCATTAGCACATAACGAAATGTTTGGTAGTAATATACAAACAGTAGCAATACTAATGATAGATAGAGAAGGCAAATATAAAGATTTTGTTATAGAGGGCGACGAATTTAATGAATATTGTGATAAATGGTCTTCTAGATTAGCAGACTATTATTCCAAGTAATACCACAAGATGATAAATACTACTAGTTAGGAGACTTTTAGTATGGCAACATCAAACAATAATGTAATTGTTTCAAGAATACAAAACAGACGAGGGCTGAAACAGGACCTTCCAAATCCATTACGACCTGGTGAATTAGGATTAGCGACTGACAGTAAGCAACTTTATATAGGTGCTGATACAGAAATACAAGCAGGTGCTTATAATAAAATATTGTCCTTAGAAAATACAACAGGCGCTCAGGATGCCATCAAGAGTATAGCAAATAACCAAATAATATCTTTTACAGTTCCACATATTAGATTCCCTTCAGGTAGTTTTAGTGGAACAGAAAAGACTATTAGTTACACACCCGCAACAAGTAAAACATATACGTTGCCTAATTCGGGTAGTGATACAAGAACAACATTTAGAAGTTCAGTTACAGATGGTAATTTAATAAACTTAGAAACAAACTTGGCCTTCACTGCTAATACTATCACAGTAGTTAAAAATGGAGAAGTATTAAGTGGCTCAGATAATGCCACAGTTGCTAATCTAGTTAGCCATGATTATATATTTTCTTCTAATACTGCATTAGCAAATACACATACTGCTACATTTAGAAATTTATTAAGTTCAACAGACGAAGTTGCACTTACTTATTATGGTAATAGTGCAGTAGTACAAGCCTTAGATGGATTTAGTTCGTCAAATACGCAGATAAGTTTTTATAGTACAGCACTAAACTTTTATGATCAGTTTTCAATTCCTGACTATAGAAAGATAGATGAAAAATTTATTAGAGTATCTCCTACAACAGGTGTAGGACATATAGGATTAGAATATAAACATATTTCTATTGTTGCAGATAGTTCTGCTAACGTTACAGTTTCAGGGTTAGGTAATTTAAGAACAAGTAATGCTTCTGATATAGAAAACAGTATTACATTTACACCATCAGGTGCATCTAATGTTGTTGTTACCGTTGATAATAGTGGTACGTTATACAATGCAAGTAGTTATTACAACCATATCTATGTTGAAAATTTAACAAATAGTTGGGTAAACAACAAAGCAGTACCTTTAACTGCAAGTAATACTACAAGTGTGTCCTTTACATTGCCTTCAGGTAATACTTGGCAAACAGCAAGGACATGTACTGCGGCGGCTTCAGTAGGCACATCAACAACTATTACAGGTAATGTAGACGGCTTATCAGTAAATGATACTGTAAGATTTATAGGTAGTGGTGCAAGCCAATTCAATGATACAAATAAAAAATATGTAGTTCAAAGTTTAACCAGCAGTTCATTTACTGTAACAGAAGACAATGTAAGTTCAGAAGTTGCAAATAATTTAGATTATATTAATTATGGTAGTGATGCATCTGGTGCCAACGTACAGATATTCAGTGCTAATCATGGAGTTCCAGTAGGCGGACAATTTAAACTTGCAGGAAGTTCAGCAACAGGACAAGTTGCTAATGGTAATGCTACTCTCATAGGTACAGCAACAGATAATACATTCTTTATGGCGGCGGCAGGAGCAGGTTCATCAAATGTAACAGGTACAGCAAGTGTTGTATTTGGTAGTGATACTTCAGGAAGTATAACTCGTGTAAGAAGTACAGATCTTAGTAGTGCAACTACTTTATCAGAGGCGGCGGCAATAGTAAACAATTTATCAGACGCAGATGCATGGGAAAGTCTACAACTAGTACCAGATAATCCTAATAGAATATATTTTACAAGTAAAGCATCTAAATCATCAACACCTTTTAACTTTAGATTACATAATGATTCAGCAGATACATTAAGTAAACTACAACTTTTAGATAGTGAATATGTTTATGGTAGCAAATTATATGATAGAGATACTACTGTAAAAGCAAAACTAGAAAAATGGCTAGATAGCACATTAAAATCATCAGAAATAAATTTATTTGAATCAGTAGCAACTAACCAAGTATATGGTAGTAATGCATTTCTTGGTTCACATTCGTTAGAATCTTATCCAGTAGATATAGATAACGAATTTTCAGAAATGTCATTCACAAGTAACGAAGAAGCAGAAAACTTTGCATATATTCTTAATAATATGTATTTTGCTAAATCAGGTTCTGATGTAAAAGGTTTACTAACAACAAAATTAAATATAGAAATTTTAACATCATTAGGTTCCTCATCAGGATTAAAAACAACTTCTTTTGATGTTACAAATACAGCAACAATTAGTAGTGGTAATGTTATAGCAAGTTCAGACTTACCAATATCTACAGCAACATATGATACTCATGTATTGGAATATAGTGTAAAGTATGACGGAACATCAGATGGTAATTACAGAAGAACAGGAACAATATATCTCAATGCATTTGAAAATAGTGTTACTGGTAATTCAGATGTAGTTATTCAAGACATAGCAAGTGATGTAAGTGATACCTTATCAGGTAATGTTTCCTTTGGTGCAACATTTAATTCTGTTACAAATCTTATTACACTTACAGCACAAAACACAACGAACAAGAACCTTACAATGAATTGGGTTCAAAGACGTTGGACTTCCTAAGTGGATAATGTTTCATAAAAACTTATCAGGATCAGAAAGATTAAATATTTGGCGTAACGTCAGGCAAAAACCTCATAACAATATAACTGAAGTTTTAGAAGATTTTGCTTCTATAGAAATGTTACCTAGATACTTAGATTATTATACTCCTAAAAGTTGGCCTAATCCTTTTGAAATAGTAAATGAAGGATACTTATGTCAAAGCGGAGTCACTTTAGTATTACTATCTACATTAATTAATAAAGGTTTCATATCTGAAGATACAATACAACTTCCTGTGATAAGTAATAACATAATAGGGACATCAGGGCTGGTTATATACGACAGAGATTTTGTTTATAATTTTACACCTGGAAAAATAGTTTCTTGGGATTATGTAAAAGAGAACGCAACAATATTCCAAATTCATAGACATTTTGAATTAGCATAGAAACTTATTGACATTTATATAGTTTTATATTACAATGATATAGAAATAAATATATCGTATATAAACAGACTGAGGACACACATGCAAGTTAAAAAAAGAGACGGCACACTTGAAGACTTAAACATAGACAAACTACACAAAGTCGTTATGTATGCTTGTGAAGACATTACAGGTGTTAGTGCTTCAGAAGTAGAAATAAACAGTCAAATACAATTCTTTGAATCTATCGCTACAGAAGACATTCAAGAAACACTTATTAAAAGTGCGGCAGATTTAATTTCAGAAGAAACACCAAATTATCAATATGTAGCAGGTAGGCTTATAAACTATCATTTGCGTAAGCAAGTTTATGGAACATTTACGCCTCCTTGTCTTTGTGATATCATACAAGACAATATAGATGCTGGTTTTTATGATTCTGAATTTACAGAGTTATATACTAAAGACGAAATTAATGAACTTAATTCTCATATCAAACATGAAAGAGATGAAGTATTAACTTATGCGGCTATGGAACAATTTCGTGGGAAGTACCTAGTACAGAATAGAGCAAGTGGTGAAATATTTGAAACACCACAAGTAGCATATATGATGATTGCGGCAACATTGTTTGCAAAGTATCCTGCAGATACTAGAATGAGTTATGTAAAAGCATACTACGATGCTATTAGTACATTTAAAATTTCCTTGCCTACGCCAGTTATGGCAGGTGTTAGAACACCACAAAGGCAATTTAGTAGTTGCGTACTTATAGAAACAGATGATAGTTTAGATAGTATAAATGCAACAAGTAGCAGTATTGTAAAGTATGTGAGTCAGAAAGCAGGTATAGGTATTGGTGCTGGTAGTATTAGAGCAGTAGGTTCTAAAATTAGAAACGGAGATGCAACTCATACAGGAGTTATCCCATTCTATAAAATGTTCCAGTCAGCAGTTAAAAGTTGCTCACAAGGTGGAGTAAGAGGCGGAGCGGCTACATTATACTACCCTATTTGGCATTTAGAAGTTGAGGATTTATTAGTACTTAAGAATAATAAGGGCACAGAGGACAACAGAGTGCGTCATATGGACTATGGTGTACAGTTTAATAAACTTATGTACGAAAGACTTATTAGTGGTGGAAATATAACATTGTTTAGTCCACATGAAGTTCCTGAATTATATGAAGCATTTTTTAATGATCAAGACAAGTTTCAAGAACTTTATGAGAAAGCAGAACGTATGACAAGTATTAGCAAGAAAAGTATTCCAGCAATAGAGTTGTTTAGTTCTTTTGTTACAGAAAGAAAGGATACAGGTAGAATATACTTAATGAATGTTGATCATGCAAATACACACGGTTCTTTTATAGAAGAAGTTGCTCCTATTAAGCAAAGTAATTTATGTTGTGAGATTAACCTTCCAACTAAACCTTTAAATGATGCCAAAGACGAAGAAGGTGAAATTAGTTTATGTACATTAAGTGCTGTTAATTGGGGTGTAATAAAAGATTTATCTGAAATGGATAAGATATGTAATTTAGCAGTTAGAGGACTAGATGAGTTATTAGACTATCAAGAGTATCCTGTATTAGCGGCAGAACTTAGCACAATGAAAAGACGTCCACTAGGTATAGGTATTATTAATTTTGCATACTGGTTAGTAAAGAACGATACAAATTATCAAGATCCTAATTTAGAACTTGTAGATGAATGGGCAGAAGCATGGAGTTATAGTTTAATAAAAGCAAGTGCAGATTTGGCTGTGGAAAAGGGTGCAATATTAGGTAATGAAGAAACAAAATATGGATTAGGCATTACTCCTAACCAAACGTATAAGAAAGATGTAGACGAATTAGTAAAACATAAAGAAAGACAAGACTGGAAAGGATTAAGACAACAATTAAAAGATACAGGTATTAGAAACAGTACACTAATGGCACTTATGCCAGCAGAAACATCAGCACAGATTAGTAATAGTACAAATGGTATTGAACCACCACGTAGTTATGTAAGTATAAAACAAAGTAAACATGGAGTATTAAAACAGGTAGTACCAGGATATCCTTATTATAAAAATAAATATGACTTACTGTGGGACCAAAAGTCCCCACAAGGATATTTAAAGATAATGGCGGTCCTACAAAAGTACATAGATCAGGGAATTTCGGTAAATACATCTTACAATCCAGAACATTATGAAGATGAGAAAGTTCCAATGAGTGTACTGATACAAGATATCTTAATGTTTTATAAATATGGTGGCAAACAATTATACTATAATAACACCTACGATGGACAAGGTGAAATAGATATACATAAAGAGGATAATCAAGACCAGTTAGAAATAACTGAAATAGATGACGAAGATTGCGAGAGTTGTAAAATATAATGACAGTTTTAAATACAAAGAATAGAGCAGATCATACTAAAGTAAAAATGTTCTTAGACCCAACAGGAGGGCCTGTAGTCCAAAGATATGATACTTTAAAGTATAAACAGTTTGATAAACTAACTGATAAACAGTTAGGATTCTTTTGGCGACCAGAAGAAGTAGATATCCTTAAAGATGCAACTGACTTTAAAAATTTAACAGATCATGAACAGCATATTTTTACAAGTAATTTAAAAAGACAAATTTTATTAGATAGTGTACAGGGTCGTTCACCTAATATTGCTCTTCTGCCTGTGGTTAGTCTTCCTGAGTTAGAAACCTGGATAGAAACATGGGCATTCAGTGAAACTATACATAGTAGAAGTTACACACATATTATAAGAAATGTATATGCTAATCCTAGCAAAGTGTTTGATGAAATGCTAGACATACAAGAAATATGTGATTGTGCAGATAGTATTACAGAAAACTACGATAGACTAATAGAGTATAACACATTAAGAGATGTAGGAAGTAAAAAATACGATCTATATGAGCATAAGAAAAGAATATGGATGTGTTTAATGAGTGTAAACATATTAGAAGGTGTACGTTTTTATGTTTCATTTGCATGTAGTTGGGCATTTGCTGAACTTAAAAGAATGGAAGGTAATGCTAAAATTATAAAACTTATTGCTAGAGATGAGAATGTTCATTTAGCAAGTACACAACAAATGCTAAAGTTTTTACCTAGAGAGGATAAAGACTTTGCTAAAATACAAAAAGAAACATATGATGAATGTACTCAAATGTTTGTAGAAGCAGTAGAGCAAGAAAAAGCATGGGCAGAATATTTGTTCAAAGATGGTAGTATTATAGGCTTAAATGCAGAACTACTTAAACAATATGTAGAATATATTGCGGCCAAACGAATGCACGCCGTAGGGCAGGAAAAGATATATAATAGTGGTACAAATCCTTTACCTTGGACACAACAATGGATTACAGGTAGTTCAGTACAGGTTGCACCACAAGAAACAGAAATTTCATCTTATGTCATAGGCGGTACAAAGCAAGACGTAGATGGAGACACATTTAAAGGCTTTAGTTTATGATAATAGAATTAAAACAATTTCTTAATAAAGTAGTTACAATTAAAACATTAACAGGATTAGAAATTATAGGTAAATTTATAGGTACCAATGACGATAACAATTTAATTGTACTTACACATCCTAGAATGGTAGTATTAGGCAATGCAGGTGATAATGAAAATAATTCAATTGCAGTAGTACCATTTACATTTACTTCTGTAACAGAACAAATAGATTTTACAACAGATAAGATTTTATCTATTAGTGAAACTATAGAAGAAAGTGCAGAAGATTATTTAAAAATAGTAGAAGAAAAACCAGAAGAGACGCCAGAAGACGATAGTTAATTAGATAAATACTATTATGGCACAATTGGCAAAACGTTTTAGTATGGTAGGTCCTGGTATGGTTATGGGACCTTGTGCCGCTACAGTTTTTTGCGAAGGAATGCCAGTATCACTAATAGGAGATAGTGTCTCACCTCACGGCGAACCCCCTCATTCAAGTTCTATGATTTTGTTAGGTAGTTTTTCTGTTTTTGCTGAAGGGAAAAATGTAGCAAGAGTAGGAAGTCCTACTACTTGTGGACACTCTGTATCATTTGGTGCTGTCTCAGTATTCACTCCCTAAGATGCCTAACCTGGTCTCGGTAAAAGGCCCTCACGCCAGAAACGATAATAATCATATTAGAATACAATGGAACATGGGTAATTCATGCAATTACGAATGTGAGTATTGTCCGCCTCAATTACATGACGGCAGTAAGCCTTGGCTTAAAAAAGAACAGTATATAGACGCAATTAATAGATTTTCAGAATATTATAATAGTTTAGGTAAACGTGTAGACTATGAATTAATAGGCGGAGAAGTAACAGTTATCCCTGGATTTGAAGATATTATTAGGGCAATAAGCAGTCACAAAACTAATAGTACAGTATATACAAATGCTAGTAGAACAGTAAAGTGGTGGTCTAAGGCTAAACAATATATGAATTCAGTAGTATTAACGTTTCATCCTTTATCACAAGATAAACAACATTTTATAGATGTTATAAATGAAATAAAAGAAGATGTTTACATAGATATAAACATAGCAGGTATAGGCGGACAAGTAGAAGAACTTGGAGAATTTGCAGAAGAACTTAGAAATCTGTTTTTACATTGTCAATTAAATGATTATAATCATGTAAGTATATGTGTAAAAACTATGTATCAGAAGCTCTTAGGACGTCATAGTAAGCAAAAAACATACTGGGATTACACAGACAATGAAAAAGAAGTGTTAGAAAGACCAGGAATCAAACAGCAAGAAACAAGAAGAGAATCTGATGTTGAAGATAATTTTCCTGCTCCTGACCCTAATGCATTTATGACAGAATTCTTATATGATGATGGTACAGCAGAATATGTACAAGGTCATCAAATTATAGATAAAGGTCTTAACTCATTTAGAGGACTAAGATGTCATTTAGGATTTGAAAGTTTAAATATAGATGCTAGTGGTGAGATATATAGTAGTTGGTGTGGTGCTAAAAACTTTGGAAATATATCTAATGATACTTGGGAATTGCCAGAAACTAAAACTGTATGTCCCTTTGACTTCTGCAATAATATTTCTGATATATCTATATCAAAGACTCTATAGTTCTTTTATCACTATTTGAAAACTCACATAAAATATTATATATATTTTTTTGATAAGCATCGTTCACATTAAATTTCTCAGAAGTCCAGTCAGGAACATAAGCATTTGTAACAATTGATAGTTTTTCTATACTATCAAATATATGTCCCTTATAAGAAATGCAGTCTATTTTATTATATTTTTCTCTACAATGCATATCTGGCATAGAAGTATCTAAGATACTTATACCTGTATCTCTTACATAATTTTTAAGTAAGTGCCATCCTTCGTTAGATTTTACAAAGTCGTAATCTACTTTTTTAAATCCTTTAAATATTTTTTTTAATTCTGTAAATTCTGTGTAGGGTTTATAAAAACAATCAAAGTCGTATTCTTCAACACCTTTAATATCATACAACCAATCTCCTTTTTCTGTAATTACATGATTTAAATTGTTATATACACAAACTCCTGGATGTATTTCCAAAGTATAATTATTTTTCTCACATAACTTTATTACATTTTTTACATCGCAAAGGTTGTGTTCATATAGCATGTATTGTATTCTTGGTTTACATTTGAAATCTAAATTTAAATTTTTATACAAAGTTTTATCTGGTTGAGGTATAATGACATCTAATGTATTTTTGTATCCATATATCTTAAAACAATATTCTATATCATGTCCTAATGTTTTTTCTATTTTTTTACTAAATCCATTAGTATTAATGTTTACAACAATATCTGATCTTCTGCAGAAATGTAATAAGTCTAATATTCTAGTATATTCCATTGGGTCACCTAATATACTATAAAGAGTTATTTGTTTTGGGGATTCTTTTTTAAGATATTTTCTAAGAATGTTGAAATCTAATTCCTCGTTATCTATATGTCTTTTTCCGAATCTGTGGAAGAGCCAAGACCCCTGTTCTTCTACACAGATATATTGATTATTCTTAGATGTAAGATCTATAAAGATATTATCCATATCTCTATTTAATAGATTTTATAAGATTTAAGATTACTCTTTGGTAGATGTAAAGTTTACAACCTGATCGTAACTTGACCCGTCCCAATAATATTCATTAGCCGCATCTATTTCAGTTTCTTCAGTGGTATAAAGTCCTATTGTATATTCTTCTACTTTAGTGACACTATCTATCTCACCTCTTACAGCAAAGTGATACTTACCAGGAACTGCAACGCCTGACATATTTGCTGTAGTGTCTACATTAAGTACACCTGTACTTGTATCAAATGTAGCAAATGGTGGTACAGGACTAAATGCTAGTACACTAACATTTGCCGCACTTCCGTTTAAGCCTACATTAACTGTACCTGTTTCACCGTTTTTAACTGTAAGTACAACACCTGAAGGCATTGTAGATAAACTTACATCAGTTACCTGTGGACTAACTCCAATAGATTTTTTAAGTGTGCTTACATTAGCACCTGTTGATGTAATAAGACCTGAATCAAAAGTTATGTTTGCACCTCTATTGATTCTATCACCTTCAGAAACCATAAACGATTTTATTTGGGTCGCTGTAGCACTTGGACTTTGCTCTACATATTGTGCTGATAAACCAGCAATAATGGCAGTAGCAGGACTTGTTCCATAAGAACTACCATAACCGTCAGCATCATCATGTTTAGCAATACTTACATTAGAACCTAATGCATAAATATCAACCTCTTCCCCTAAGTTAGAACCTGCTGAGCCCCCTGACCATGTTGCATTGGCACCAAATGCCCCAACTTGGTAATTAGTATTATAAGCACCAACAGTCATAACTTGGTCAAGACCTGCTGGTGAGTAGTTATCGGCATCAGCGGCATTATTACCTGCTGAACATATAACTATCATATTATGTGTTTCTAATTCTTCTAATTTAGAATCTAATAGACTATTTTTTGCAGTAGTCCATGGTAAGCATATTGCTTTTGCTCTAGAAGGAGTACTAAGTAAGTGATGATTTAAAGCAACATTCATTGCTTCTAACATGTGTCCTACAGTTGCAGTAGTTGTAACATTGTTCATAACCTTAATGCTGTAAACGTTGGCCCTTGGAGAAACACCTACGTTAGCACCATTAATTAAACTAGCCATTGCTGTTCCATGGCCTGTTGAATCTGAATGATCTGGATTACCATCTACTTCATACATACTATGTAGTGCAATGGTATTAGATGTTGAGAATTCTGTATGAGTAGTTCTGCAACCTGTATCTAAAAGATAAACTGCTGATTCATGTCCTTGATATGTAGGTTGATAAGTCTTCGACAAATTATTATCTACATTATTACATAAATGTTTCAAGTGATCTGTTGAATATTGTACTGTAATATCTTCGGTAGCACTTTCTAATGAACTATGTTGCACGCCTGCAATAGCGGCAAGTTGATCTGATGTACAATCTATCTTGTACGTTAAATTAAATTTATACGTTTCCGTAATTGTTGCACCCGCACCAGTGATGGCACTTTCAGCCGCTGAAGCGTCTGCATGGGTACCGCTATCTAATGCTACAATATATACAGCCATTATGAATCTCCAAATGTTTAAGTTTTTGATAACTATTTACTATATGTATTTATCAAATTAAGAGCATTTTTATTTTTTTATGGAAACTAATATAAAATTAGGAAAAGAGCCAGGATTAGAAATAGACATTTCTCCTGCATTTTATGTAAAGTTCTTTGCAACTAAGACAGATAAATCTGTTTTATCCTGTGCTAACGATTTACTAAAGGATATAGATAAAATAAACTTATCTTTAAGTGGTGGCTTAGATAGTCAGTTTAGTTTAGCAATAGCAAAGCATTTAAAAAAGGATATAACAGCATATACTTACAGAACTCTTTGGAATCAAACAATATGTAACGCAGAAGATGTATATATGGCACAATATATGTCTGATAGGAACGATGTGCATCTTAATATAATAGATATAGATTTAAATAAATTTTTTAATGATAATATGCATTTTGCATATGGTAAGCAGTTTGCAAATCAAAGTCCTCAACTAGCAGTACATCTGTATTGGATAGATTTATTACATTCAGAATATAAAATAAAAAATATTTTAATGGGCGGTGATCCTCCTTTATTTAAATATTCTTCTAGTCAAACAAGCAAAAATAAAATTAGAATGAATGATACTTTTTATCACGATATTTTGACTCCTTACTATTTGTTTTGTAAAACAAAAAATATATTATGTTTAAGAGATATCTATTATCACAATCCTGAACTTGTTTATGCAGGATTTAAAAATAATATAGATGTTGTAATTAATAAAAAGATTTATATAGAAAATGATACAAGAAGTGTTAAAACACCTGACGGGCAAAACTATATTTCTAATAGTCCTTTCCTCAGTGATAATTATATTTTTAAATATGAATGGTATAATTCTATTATAGAAGGACTTGTCCCACAAAAATCAGAAACTACTGGATTTGAAACATTGAAAAAGATATTAGCATCTGAAAGTGGTGTATATAATAGATTCGATCAACTATATAGATTCCCTATGCAAGACCAAGCAGTCAATACAGTAAGAACTTATATGAAAAACAGTAAAGGAAGAGCAAGGTCAAGAGGCAGAAACGTAATTTTGCCTGAAGAGCTCAATAATTTATTTACTGACTTTCAAAAACAAGTAGAAATTACCAATGCATCTCCTATAAATCGTTATAATTTCGATTTTTAAAATACACAAAAATACCAAATAATCCAAAAAAGACCTATATTCTAGGTGTTTTAAATGTACAGGCATAAATACCGCATATATTATATTATAAACTAAAATTATATCAACCTCCCATCATGATTAGAAGTTTATTCACAATATGGTTAAGTATGTCTATACAGACATCAGACAACCTGTACGGTGCATTACGAAGTGTTAAGGAGATTGTTGACTGGAGCATGAGTAATGAGCGAAAAGAAAATTAGTAAAATTAAGGATCAATTAGAACTCACCGTTCTGATATTTTTGTTTGTGATATCTATAGCGGCGGTATCACCGCCGGGTGTTTAAATAATTTAGAGAAAAGAACGTGACGACGATAATTAATAATATAAAAAGCAATGACACAGCAAGACAGATTTTTGACTTTTTGGAAATGTTACTTTTAATGATGTTCCCATTTGCAATACCATTGTTTATTATGTATGGTACAACATTATAGTACTTAGAACAGGAGAAGAAAGTGAAAAAATTACTCACACTAGCAGTATTAGGACTATTTGTTTCTAATGCACATGCCGATTGGAGAATGGAAAAATTTGACATTGACCAAGACGGATTTGTTATTAAAGAAGAACTACTTGCAAAGGGTTGTTCTGTAAAACCAGGCTTATTTAAGAATGCTGACAAGAATAAAGATGGAAAACTTTCTAAAGGCGAACTTAGAAGAGCATCAGAATATATGGTTAGGAATAGATGTCCAAAAAGTTAATACTTTTTAGTTTAATCGTAATACCGTGGGAGATACCTGCGGTATTATTTCTGACTACACTTTACACACTTATATTTTAGGAAAAATTATGAAAAAATTAGCGACATTATTAACTGTATTTTTACTAACACTTCCTGCTATTGCGGAAGAACACGTTGTAAAAATGCTTAACTCAGGTAAAGACGGTATGATGGTTTTTGAACCAGGTGTACTTTCAATAAACAAAGGTGACACAGTCAAATTTGAAGCAACAGATATGGCACATAATTCTGCATCTACACTTATACCAGCAGGTGCAAAACCCTGGATGGGCAGAATGAGTCAAGATATATCTGTTACATTTGATACTGAAGGTGTATATGTATATGAATGTACTCCACATAAAATGATGGCTATGATAGGTGTTATTAAAGTTGGTAATGCAACTAACCTAGATGACATTAAACAAAAATCAGCAAGTGTAAAATCTGCATTTGTAATGAACAACGATAGATTAGACAAATATCTAGCAGAGATGTAATGGAAGAAGTTAAACTCTATACAGAAGCAACACCAGAAGAAGTAAAGCAATGGCAAAACGGTGGTGATTTTTTCATGACAGGCAATTTCGATGCAATGAAATTGTTTGTTGTAGTACCAGCAGTTATACAGATTGTGGTATTTTTTATGATGTTGGCTGTAATGGGTTTTAACATGATGCTCTTTGATTAAAGAAGCAGTAAAGGCCGTTATTGGTGTAGGTAAACGTAGCGGCCAATTTAAGATTTCTCCTGTGCGAATAATTCTATTCGCACTCTTAGTGGCAACAATATTTTTAGGCACAGTTGCATTATTACTTGCTTTTGCGTCAGTAGTCACTTGACAAAAACAGATAATTTAAGTATAATATTAATTTTAGATAAGTACAGTTATGGCTTTTGTAGTAGGTAGTCCTTGTGTTGGCTGTAAAGACACAAAATGCGTAGAGGTATGTCCTGTAGACTGTTTCTACGAAGGCCCAGATATGCTGGTAATAAGTCCTGACGAATGTATAGATTGTGGACTATGTGAACCAGAATGTCCAGTAGAAGCAATATGGAGCGATGATGAATTGCCACCAGAGCAGATACCATTTATAGAAATAAATGCAAAATTATCTGAGGTGTGGCCAAATATAGATGAAACAAAAGAGGCAATGGCGCATGAAAGTCCTCATACTGTAGAAGAAGCAATAGCAATAGGTGAAAAACATGTCGAGGAAAACTGATAAACCAAAAACAAGGTCGCATTTGCGTCTGTTTACTCATGATTCACCATTCGGACACAAAGTACAAAAAGATAAAACTAAAGTGATACCTCGTAAAGAGAAGTATAAAGGAAAAGAAGATGATTGATGGAGTTATTATTGTAGCAATAATGGTGCCTGTAGTTATTGGTATATGTCAAATGATGTTTATGGTAATAAAAAACGATGGCGGGACTAAAGGCATTAGAAAAGACGTTTATTATGGCAAAAAAACAGGCAAACAATACACGGCAGAAAAAAGTAGAGAGCAACATTTAGTTTAATGCCTAAAAAAGTTTTAGTAGCAGGTGATAGTTATGCAAGGTTAGACCCTGATGCAGGACATTGGGCAAATAAATGGTGTAAAGATAAAGAATATCAAATAACTAATTTTGGCATAGGCGGTGCAAACCATGTGTCAGTAGTAAATGAAATATTTACAAAGGAATGGCAACAATATGATCTTATCATTTATTGTATGACAAACTGGTTACGAGCAGGAGTATCTAATAACAGTAAAAAATCTGCTTTTTTAGAACGAGTTACAAATTTTTTAGATGATGCAGAAAAAATTACTTTTGAAAAGTTGTTAAGTAAAAATATTTTAGACAACGGTTATGAAGGGTTTGCACTTCTAAGTGGACTTTCAGATGGGCATCATAACTCTGATACTTTTTGGACTAAAGAAACAACAAATTTATATAAAAACATATCTATTCCCTTTTTAGCAAGAGCAAATCTATTTGCTGTTGAAACATTAATTTTAAAATGTAAAATTGCAAATATTCCACTTGTACTGGCAACAACACCTAATGATCCTATTACAATAGATAATTTTAAAACACTAGATGCTAATATATTTAATATTACTCGCAGTATTAAAGAAGATGGACTTAGCATAAATCATCTAAGTGAAGACCTACATGAAAAAATAAAACACAAATTTAATTCAGAGTACGGAGACATAATATAATTTAGTCTAAAACTGATAAATACTACTATAATTATTATTAGGAGTAACAGATGTCAGTTAAAGATATGAACTATCGTGAGCGAGGCTTATTGCTCAGTATGTTTGCTCATCAATGTTATTGTGAGCCTAAAGATTTATTAAAGAAAAGACCAGGTATCAAAAGTCTTGATCCTCTAAAAAAGTTTCTAAACAAACCACTTCCACCAACATTTATAGATGTTGATGGTGCTCAAGCCTATGTAATGAGTGATAGCAAAGATGTTCTTATTGCATGTAGAGGCACAGAGCCTACAGAGTTAAATGATGTTATGGCAGATTTAAAAACATGGCCAGTTGATCATCACAAAGGTGGAAAAGTACATAGAGGATTTTACGCAGAATATAAAAAAGTAATATCAGGCATCAAAGAAGCATTAGCAAAACACGATAAAAAGGGTGTTAAAGATGTTTGGGTGTGTGGGCACAGTTTAGGTGGAGCAATGGCTTTATTAGTTGCTGTAGAATTAGAGCCTAACGGCGGTTGTCATACTTTTGGTCAGCCAAGAGTAGGAAACGCAGAATTTATTAAAGGCATAAATTTTCCATATTACAGATATAGAAATAATAATGATATAGTTACAGCAGTACCACCAAGTTGGTTATTCTTTAAACATGGTGGTATTTTAAGATATATTAACAGTTATGGTAATATAAGGATTGCTAATTCATGGCAAAGAACTAAAGATAAATGGAGAGGATTATTTGCCGCCTGGAAACAAGGAAAATTTTTCGACAGCATCTTAGATCATAATATGGGTGCATACCATGAGTATATTGCTAACATGGACGATAATGGTGAGCAATTACCTAAATAGGAGTAGTTATGCATTGGCTTTTTATTCTAACACTTAAAAGTATATTATCAAGTATTATTGGTAGTAGTTTTTATCAGTGGTTCAAAAATACAAAGATGGGTGTATGGTTTCAGGTAAGATTAGATAATCTTATGGACTGGGTAGCAAAACGATATGACATAGAAATTGCTAGTAGAGAAGAAAAATGGTTAGCACAATACCCTTTACTTGCTAAAAGAATTGTTGACTTAGAAAAGGAAGTAGCAAAACTTAAGAAAAATAAATAGTTTTGTGAATTTAAAAGAATTACATAATCATTGCAATATTTTTCTTTCATCTGATAAAAAAACACCAGTAACTAAAGTAGAAGAAACTGCTTCATTAGTAAGAAAAATACTTGTAGAAAGGCAGGAAAATCCTATAAAAGAGGGTATTCCTGATAATCAAAAAAATCCTTATGGTAATACTGATACAGATTTTGTAGAGGTATTAACTGACTTAGCAAATCAAATAAGAACTATTATACGACATTCTGCATGGGGACAAGAACATCCTATAAGTGCAAAGCAGGCTCTTAAAAAATATGTTAATTTTTCAGATACTGAATGGCAACAAATGGAAACATTTATTAATCATGAAAGAGATTTTAATTGGAATTATTTAAACCTAGTTGACACAAATTTGAGATTTAATATACTTGAAAACAAAAAAGATTTTGGTTTATCACCACAACATTTTAGATTATTTGCTATAATTAACTTTTATAAAAATCAATTTAAAGACTCTGATTTAGATATTGACCAAATAAAAAATATTTACAGAAGAGAGGATCAGATTCCTAGAACTATACAAAAGTCTATTAGAGAAATTGGTAGGCTAATATCTAAATCCTAACTTAAACATAGTTATTACAAAAGATTTACTTATAGATAAATATAAGCATAACATAGATTAGGATTAAATACATGTCAAACAAAACGCCGTATGAGATAAGATTGGATTTGGTAAGAGAAGCCAAGGAAATTTTACAGGCAAAAGCAAAAAATCCAGAAGAGATGCCTACAACTGAGGAAGTTTTAGCAGAAGCAGAGCGTCTTAATGAATTTGTATCTAAAAAACCATTTGACAGATCCTAAATATGGCACTAATAGGTGCTTTTTTTATGAGTAAAAATTCATAAAGATAAATACAAGTATCACATTTCACATACACATCAATCGAATAAACATACAAACAGGAGACGAAAATGTATTATTCAGAATCAATGATTCAGATGGTTGAAGATCTTCAACGACAAGCATCTGAAATGGAAAAAGAAGTTAAAGGCATGATGGAACTCGAAGGACGAGCACTTGGCCTCGAATTAGATAAGAGAAAAAGTGTTAGAGATCTTTACAACGAACTTAATGCACATGGTGAAGCAAAAGCAGAAGAAAGCCAACCAATGACTTGGGCATATGTCCCTTGTGATATGGCAGAGCAAGATCCTAATTGTTACCCAGCAGACTCTTATTTACATGAGCATGATGAACATGTAGAACATGATGAGCATGTAGAAGTTGAGGTACATGTTGAGCATGATGAACAACATGTAGAGCATGAGGTAGAAGTTGAAGTAGAAGTTCCTGCAGAACCAGTATTAGACTCAGACGGGTTTGTTATTGAAGAACCTGCAGAGGAACCAGAACCAGTACAGGAGGCTCCAGCAGAAGGTTTAGAACCTATAGCACCAGAGGCTCCTATAGAAAGTGACGACAACCCTCCATCTGTTTAAAACTTAAAATTTTTTAGGGCGGATTTTTCCGCCCTTTTTTATCTTTATTACAAATACCCTACCAATAAATATATAATCAGAGGCTCAGATAGCTCAGTTGGCCAGAGCAGGGGTTTTGTAAACCTCAGGTCGTCGGTTCAAATCCGACTCTGAGCTCCATTAAAACGTTCATGAATTGATTTCAGAAACGCAACAGGATAATAAAATGGTAAAAACAAAAGCGAAAGCAAACACAACAAAAAAAGCAACTAAAAAAGCACCAGCAAATAAATGGTGGTTTGAAGATGTTGGTGACAATGTAATGAAAAATGCAGAGGAAATAAGTGCAAACATTAGAGCAAACGCAGAAAGGATTGCAAATAATGTTAGAGCATTAATGGAAAGATAATATATGGGGCGGTAGCTCAGTTGGGAGAGCGACTGGTTTGCAACCAGTAGGTCGGAGGTTCGATCCCTCTTCGCTCCACCATATAGGAAGAAAAAATGGAATTAAACAAGTTAAATTATGAATGGGATAACCAACTTATAGATCATGATCATGAAAAATATAATTGGCGGCAGTATTTTATAGATGCTGTACAAGAAAAATATCCACAAGTAACTGAACTTGAAAAATTGCATGAGGTAATGGACCCAAACGAGATCAATGATTTTGTTTGGGACAT
>Ga0163111_10000800_pt1 | contig 18900 bp, 21 predicted proteins | sample CRUFie1St18metaG_FD_109645 | JGI IMG/M metagenome (GOLD analysis project Ga0163111, IMG submission 109645) | Marine microbial communities from the Costa Rica Dome - CRUD Field 142mm St18 metaG | ecosystem: Environmental > Aquatic > Marine > Oceanic > Photic zone | place: Costa Rica: the Eastern... | reverse complement strand
ATATTTAGCTGTTATTTGTACCATAGTATCTCCTAACATATGCGTTAATAATTTTTTTATCGCGTGTGATTATAACAACTTTTTCATTTTTATCATAGAGAATATATTTGTTGCGCCATTGTCGTAATTTCAACGTTCTATTTTAATACACACAACTTTAGAGTTTTGATTAGTCACAAGCACCTTTGCTTTTGATAAAGCAGCTTTACAAGCTTCTTCAGTAGTATGACTACCCACATGATAATGGTCAAACGTGCCACTGATAACTTGCAACCATAGTAAAACCCACATTACCAGCGTCCTTGTCTACTGCCCCAAATGTAAAAAATAAAAAATATGACACCAGCCCCAACAGCAAATATTACTGCACCAATTGCAAAATTTATAATTGCATCAATTTGTTGTTGCTTTCTGTAGACTTCCTCACGTTGTTTTTTTCGCATCTGCGCCTCGATTTGCAGGAGCTCCTCGTACCCGGATTTCCCGTAATTCCAAGTGATGAACTCCTTCATTTCAGATCGTAAAAATTCCATCTTTTTTTTCTGAGCGAAAAGTTCCAGCGCTGTTTCCTCGTCACTACCTTTGAAGGTCTTTTGCCAGAAGGGCGGGTTCTTCTGACGTTCTTCTGCGTTGTTGAAATCGGACATTGCCCGCCCCCAACTAACCAATTGTGACGAACAATCTTGCAAATCCCTGCCGGCGGCAACCGCAGATTTTAAAGTCTTAAATGCGCCGGCAGCGAGTGTGACACAGGAAATAGGGTCAATCATTAGACCTTAGTAAGAATAGAAACCAACATAACTATCATCGCGCCAGCACTGCCAAGAATAACCATTTCAACTCTGCGTATTCTCTGCATTGTTTCTTTCCAGCGTTCATCTAATTGCGTTTCCACTTTTACTACCCTCTTGTCTAACGATGCTAATGTTGGTTTGCTCATATCAATACCCGTTGGCTACTAACTTTGAAAAATCACCCGAAAGTAATTTCTTTTTAACATATTCTAGAAACTCTTGCGATCCTATTTTTGCGCCACATTCTTTTGCCCACATTTCTGCAACAACAAAAGGTATAGATCCAGCCAATCGCATTTCACTATTTGGGTTATGACCCTCTATGTTACGCTCTTTGTTAAAATCTAATATGCGCTGTACGTCCTGAGAGCGCCGTATAACAAGCTTATCATCTTCTGTGTGGTAAGTGGTATTTAAAACGTTTTCGCTCATTCTGGGGCTACTCCACCTTCCCACGCCTCATTTACATCAGGTGTATTAGGATCATCTGGCAATACCTGCCCTTTGCTGTTTCTAGCTCGTTTTGGTTTGCTTGTTTCTTTAACTTCTTCAGCAAATCCGTTTTCAATAAATGCTGCTGCTTCTTCCGCACTTACCTCTAATATATCGCCCATACTTTTAGGTTCATCATCTAAAAATGGTTGCCTGTCTGTAGTAATTTTAATTTTCATTTCAGCCTCCGTTGTAAGAGGGGCATTGCTGCCCCCCTATGTATTATGATGCGTTTACGTCTGCAACGATACCATGTGCTTTTTGTGAAGTCACCTGAAGCCCATATTCGCAGCTTATTAAGCGGCGCTCTGACAGACCAGTTTTCGCTAATGGCTCTTGCTTCGCTGTTTGCAAATAAGCAACTTCGGCAAAGCTAGGATCAAGAACAAAAACATCTGGTGTAAAGTCAACACTGCTGACTGTTCTCACACGCATATGCCTGTTTGGTACGATTTGAAGTTCACCAAAATCAGATATGAAAATATCAATCGCAGCGTTCAGTTTGCTATCTTCAGCTTGCTTAAAACGCGTTGCGTTACCAGTGAAGGTAGATATTTTCTGTTTCTGTTTTGCTCCTACCATAACAATAGAAGGTTGCGCTCCGTTTTCCCAACAGCTGGCAATTACATCTTTTAACAATGTTTCTGTTAATGGACGTAGTGTACCATCAGTTGCTGCTGCGTTAACAGTACCACTTTCACCTGATCCAGATGTTGTACCATTAGCACCACCAGTACCACGCGAAACGTTTGTAGTTAGGTAAGCTGGCAAACCTGCTGTCTGTCTAGCTGTTCCAGATGAGCCGGAATTGGCAGCTACGTTTGAGAGCAACATTGCTTCCATGTCCCGCTTCAATTCGGAAAGTTTGTAAGCTACTTGCTTCGCAATAGTCTGAGCATTTGCCACACCATTTACAGCTTGGTTAGTAGATGAAACTTCTACAACTTTCGCTGAAATTTGTGTGTGGTTACCTTTACGAACAGCATTAGTTGGCGCTGTATTGGATAGACCAACATCACCCTCTATCTGTCTGTTTGCGCCAGTTGCTGCAAGGTCAACTTCACTCCACTCAAAAAAAGTGTTGTCTACGTTGCGTGAACCAATAGTAGACATAAAAATAGTCTCTGTTGGTGTAATAGAAGCCATCGCTTCTGATAAATCCTCACGGATTGTTGAGACATCATAAGTCTCGTTTGTATTTGCTGTAACAGCCATTGCTGTATCCTTTCTGCAAAAGTTAAGGGTTTAGAAGATAATCAGCGACACTATCAATATCGCCTTTTGATCTCATGTTCGCCTCTGCTGCTTTTGCTCTTGATACTTTCCCTGCTGTAGCCGCACGTTTAGCTGCCGGCTTGACCACTGGTCTTGCACCTTCCGCTTTCTGTTGCGCCTTACCTTTATTAGCCTGTAATTCACGCCACTTTATCGCATCGTTCAAAACCATAACTTCTTCAGCATACTTTACAGTGCCAATCTGTTCATCAGATAAGTTGTAATGTTTTTTTGCTTTTGTAGCTACTTCTTGAATAAACACACTACGCTTTTCAGGGTCACCAAATTCAGGCATCCACTCAGCAAGTCGCATAGCCTGTTGGCTAAGAAATTCTTGCTCTTGCTTTTGTTTAACCTGTTGTTCTTGGTGTATCTGAGCAGATAGCTGTTGCTCAAATTGTTGACGTTTATCTACAGCCCTACGATATTCGGCCTCTTTTTCTAAGTAGCCTAGAGGGTCACTAGCTCGTAGTTCCTCAGACGGATACTCTGGCACTCTAGGAATATCGCCATTTTGCAGTTGTTGTACCAATTGCGTAAGCCTTTGGCGTTCTTGGGTCATCTGTTGCTGCGCTTCTTCTAAAGTCTTTTTAGTTTCTGCGTTCTCAGCCATTCCCTTTTGGATATACTTTTGCCCTGAATAGCCACGTTGTAGCTCATCCAAAGTTACCTCAGTTTCTATGCCATCTACTTTGACTTTATACTGTGGTTCTGGTTGAACTTCGTCCTGTTCAGCTTCTTCGTATTCCTCACCCAAATCAGTTTCGCTGGCTTGGGCTTCAGCGTCATCCTGTTCTTCAACAACTTCTTCAGTTACTTCAGGTTGTTCGTCAACACTTGCTTCAACAACTTCGTCCGTTGCTTTCTCAGGATTATCTGGCGTTTCCATAATCAAATTTTCGGCAACCGCCTGAACTGTATTGCCGTTGATTGGGTTAGTCGTGGACACGGTGCTTTCCCTTCTTTGTTGCGAGTTTCAGTATATCAACGTGTGATTGTAACTGACCCTCAATTAAATTTAACGCACAGAGAATACTGTACGCTTTCTCACGTTCCTCAACTTCTTGAGGTGCGCTATCTGCGAAAACATTTTTTTGTTCTTCTCGCAAATCCTTCATTGTCTGGATAAACCAGTCATTTTCTAGAAGTGATTTAGACCGTTTAGCCTTTTGTTCTATATCCAAATCACATTCCCATCATTTGTTCGTTATGTGGCCTTGATGCGTTTTGCTCTGCTTTGATACTAGCAGTGTCTACAGCAGTGCCGTATTTACCTAATATTTCTGCAACTTTTACAGCTAAATCTTGCACCATTTCATCTCTAGATAAATCGTCATCCATAGCTAATTTGTGCATTTTATACTGCATATCCATTTGAGCTTTAGACATATCTACTTGCGCTTTTGTTTGCGCTTTCATTGCTTCCGTTTGCATGAACGCTGCATTTGGATCTTGCTGCTGTTGGGCTTGCGCCATCATAGCTTGTTGCTGTTGTGCCATCGCCATCATTTGTTGTTCTATTTCTGGCGTCATTGGCATGAAATAACGATCTGCATTTCTGATACCACCTAATGCTAATAGATCAGCCAAAGTATTTCTGATTTGTGTTAAAGTAACCACGCCATTGTTTTGCCCATAGGAAGTATAAATACCTTGTTGTATTTGTAATGTTTGCTGCAACACTGCTGCACGTTCATTTTCGCGTCCAGTGCCGATACCAACATTAACAATAAGATCCATTTCTGTTTCCCATGCGGCAGGATTTATTGGCACAAACGTACCATTTAGACGCATCATTTCTTCAGCATCAGCATTTTTTACCATAAGATCTAGCATCAAACGGAACATCTGTTTCATGCCACCTTCCGCAAAATTTCTAGCGATTACCTCTGCTTGACCTGTCTGCCCTTCCATAGATGCCGCTATTGCAGTAGCTGTTGTAGATTTTAAAACATCTGGATTTAAACCTTGCGCCATTTTCGATACGCCAGTTTTGTTATCTACCAATTGATCAAAATATTGTAGCGCTGGTAAGGTGCTTCCAGCTGTAAAAGGCACAGTCATTTCTGTTACTGCGTTTGGTGATTTGACCCTTATAATTCTACCGATCTCGTTATTCATAAGATCGTCTACTGCTACCTGACCCTCTACATATTGCACGCCCGGATTGTTTGTTAGTGCTACATTGTCAAGCACACCACGCAACATCGCCGTTGCCGCATCTTGATCAGGAATAACCAAATCTACTAAACTTGTTCCAAAAAATGCGTGGGGCTCTGGGTCACACTCAAAAATTGCATATGGTGGATTATCTGCCTCATAAAAATTTAGTATCTTATAAGTCGAGCCCACACACAAAAATTGATACAATTTAGGTATGCCAGTACCCTCTATATCTAATTCCATAAAAGCTTGTGTTAATGTAATTTTTCTAGATGCTGCACTTTGGTTTTCATCTTCACCATCATCAATTGCATAGCCGCGTCTTTCAAATTCTGCCTCGTCATCTATAACGCTGTACTCAGTGTTATCTAGACCGTCCAAATCTTCAATTTCAAAACCCATTGCCAAAATATCAGAAACTCTAACTTCTGTGCTATGACCACAAACATAAAAATCTTCTATACTTCTAGCGTTTCTATCTACAAAAAAATCTTCTGGTGGTACACTTTCAATACATATATCACCGTGTGGAACTGATCTTGATAACTTAACGTCATGCTCTGGCACTTCGATTTCAACACCCTCTGGATCAAAAGATATGCTTGTGCGAACTTCATGCTCTAAAACCTCTACATCATCTTCACCCACTAACGCAGTGAACGCCTCATCTGTAAGATTACGCATTGTAAAAATTTCAGGTTTCATGCTTTCGTCATAATAGACATAAGCAATACCGCATTTTTTTACTAAGGCATCTTGGAATACGTCACTTAATATTTTGTACCCATTATGCTGTTGAAACTTGTAACTTATGAAACTTGTTGCTTGCTCTGCATTTGCAACATCTTCAGCGCCCTTCGGTACAAATTCTACCGGCTTTTCACTTGTTAAGAATATTCTTTGAATACTAGGTTTAATACCTCTGACAGCCTCACGACATTTAGTAGCTACGACTTTGCTACGCCCTTCTTCATGCCCTATGTCAACTTCGTTATCGAAATAGCGCTGGGCTTTAATCCTTTGTGGTGCTATCTCACTATCCACGAAATCCACTGCGTCTTGTACTGCTTTAGAAACAATGCTTTCAATTTGTGTTTGATCTAGTGGCTCTAATCGCATTTCATTTCCTTACTGTACTAATAACCCTTGTGCGCGTCTTTCAATATCTTTTTGACCACCACTACCAATCAATGCCGTGATTTCGTTTGCTAGTAGTATATTATCTTCGGCGCTTTTTATATTACCATCTGCTGCATCTTTGAGTATTCTCAACGCTCGTTTTGCTTGCGCTGTATTTTTATTTGTAAGTGCTTGTGCTATTTCTGAATAAATTTTTACTTTTCTGTCATCGACAACTTCATCTGTCATGCCAGTTATTTCTTGTATAACTTTTCTACCAGATGTCAGACCTTCACCACGCAACAACGATCCGATGGCGCCCGGTTGCACAATTGTTTCTACGGTATCTTGAATATTACCTCTAATATTAGTCAAAGAATTGTTACGCATCCTAGCTCTTACTGTTGCTGATTGTGCAACCTCATCTATTTGACGCAACAACATACCAGCGTCTGCACCCATGATTTGCATAATTTTTTCTCTGGCATTTTGAGATGATGTTACTTTCATAAACGCATCTAATTGTCTAGCTGCTAAATCTGGATCAGATGGTACAGTTTTTACATCGCCTAGTAGTTTTCTAATGTACTGACCCATGCCTAAACGCATTGCTTCATATTGTATATCAGAAGGGTTATCGCCTAAAACTTCTGCAATATCATCTATTTCTACACCGGGTTTTAATACATCCCTTCCTAACTTAAATGCGTTTTCTTCTCCGATAATATCGCCACCCATACGCACTGCTTGACCGTAAACCCTCTCGCCAGTTTGTGGGTCTATTGCCGCATCATCTATAGAGTTTCTTAAATCTCTAGCAAATGAACTGTACAGCCTACTATCATCTGTAATCTTGCCTAGTTCACCTTTGCTTTCCTCTGCTAAAGCTTGCAATGAACGTTTCAAATAATCTAACTGCATAACATTTGGCAATTTTTCATAAATTACTTCACCATTATCATCAATTTTTGCTATGATCTGTTTATTTTTCAGACCATCTGCCCTCATTCGTATATTTGCTTTTTTAATTGCTTGCTGCACAATTGAAGGATCAATCCTATCAAGTAGAGCTTCTAAGTTACGTCCAGCAGCAGAAGAATAATCAATAGGTGTACCATATGCCTTTCTGTACGCTTCTGCTCTATCTGCTTGGTTTCTACCTCTAAGTTCTGCAACAACTTTTTTAGGATTTGTTTCTGTTCCAAGATTTTTTGCAATCGTATTATCGAGTTGGTTGCTAATAGAAGTTGCCCGATCTGACATAGCTCTACCAATAATAGCTGACGGTTGCGCTCCAGATTGACCTGCCGCATCAGCTAATGCCATTGCAGCTTCGTCTGCATCTACTAGCATACCACTTTTTCCAGCCCGATTAACGGCGTTTATAGCAGCGTCAATATCTCCACCAGATGCAAAAGCATTTTTTATGACCATTGCTGCACTGCGAGAAATACCTAATGCTTGAGAAATCAATGGAATATCTGCACTTCTAAGACTGTCAACACCTCTGCGTATTCCAGCGCCTAACAATGGTAAAGGTGCAGCAACAGCACCGCCTGTTCCCATTCCAATTCCTGTATCAATAATAGTTTCTGGATCTGCAAATCTATCTTTAAGTGAGCCCTCATCTTTACTACCTGCAGACATCAATGCAGCAGTAGCACCACCACCTAAAATACCACCAGCACCAGATTTTAGGGTTCTACCAACAAGACTGTCACCTGCCTTACCAGCAAATAATTCTGCTAATTTTGGAAACCTTTTTACTAAACCGTAAACTTCTGCAACACTTACACCTGCTTGTAATGCAAATGTTTCTAATGGTCTTTCACTTGCCATTGCTTTTTGCAACGCTCTTGTAGCCATTGCAGCATCGTTATTAAAAAATCCTATAACCTCATCAGCAAATGAGCCAGTGCCTAATCCCATTGCCGGCAACGCTGCTGCTACTCTAGACATTATTGGGTTTTGATCAATAAGACCTTGATTGATGCTGCTACGACTTATATCACCTGCCGTGACAGATGGCGCTTGATTTGTTCCAGCTACTTCTACCAAACTTTCTGTAAATTTTGCGATAGCTTCAGGGTCACTAGAACTAAAACCCGGAGAAACTAATGTCAGATTTCCACTAGGTGAACGTAGTACAGCGCCACCTGTTTTTTTATTTCTAAGTGGTATGCCATCAGGTGTAAAAGCAACTTGTGCAGTATTTTCTTGATCTAGCTTCTGTAATTTTTCATCTGCTTGCGCTCTATTATCAGCTACAATTCTGAAAAAATTACCTGTTTTTTTATCTTTGAGAAAAAAAACTTCTGACATTTAAAATTCCTCTGACACGGAGCTATCAATATTTTTGCGTTCTTCATTATATGCATCTGTTCCGAATAATGGATTAAGTGATTTTTGCAAATCCTGTAAAGTGCTTAAACCAAACTCTGCACCCTCTTGCCCAGCAGAGCCTAGCATTAACCTAGCCGCCAAAGCCCTCCGCATACGTTTTTCTTCAATTTGTTGGTCACTATCACCGGGTACTGGAAAATACTGCCTGTTTGCACTTTCAAATTCGCTTTCTGCAATTGCTGCGCCACTTTCTCTACGCAAAACAGCGTTTACAAAATCTCGCCTTGCATCATCATATGATCTAAATTGGTCAGTTTGGTAAAACCTTCCAAGACCAAACGGTGCATTGTTAAGCATATTTTGCAAAAAGTCTGTACCAGCACGATCAACCTCAGACAATATCATGTTTGCATTTTGTATTCTTGTACCAAATCCCATTGCGTTAGCTTTGTCTTGGTTAAGATCGGGCATATTAGTAAAGCTAAATTCCATTCCATCAGGTGTACTAAAAGAAAAACCTCCCACATTGCCACTACCTTTGTCTGAAAATACTGGCTGCATTGTTTTACGGTTAAATACGGTTTTACCGACAACAACTAAGTCGTTTGCTTGATCTGCTATATACGCTCTGTATACTTGATCTACTGGCACACCAGCTTCTATAGCTTTTGCAAATTGCTCACCACCCGGAGCATTTTTTAAAAATTCGATTGTTCTATTTCTATTATTATTTGCTACACGTTGTTGACCTTGCTCCCTAATAACCTCACCACCACGCATACTTGGCATAATTAACGGATCAAGTGCCTGTGCAAAATTTTGTATTGGGCTAAGACCAGTAGTTGGATTTGTTCTACGCATACGATTTAAGAAACTAAATAAACCGCCTGATTGTGGGTCTGGGTTCATCATTTTATTTATTCCCGAACATTGATGCTACTGTTTGTATATAATTAAATAATCCCGGTTGTGAGCTTGTTTGTTGCCCTGAAAGTGTTGGTGTTCCTGATATAGCCGCCAAGAGCGTATTCAATCCTTGCGCTGGTGTTTGTTGGTATCTGTTGAAGTCTGCCCTTCCAGCGTCAATCAGTTGTTGCTGTATACCGCGCTGTTGCGCCCCCTGTGCAGCCATTCTATCCTGAATGGATTGACCATACCCAAAAGACTGTCTCCCTAACCCACCAAGCTGCTGCGCTGCTCCTAGACGCTGTTGATTACCTTGCAAACCTGATGAAACGTTAAACTGGTTTGCTTGATTTTGTGCGTTTGCAAAATTTTGCGCTGCACCTAATGCAGTATTAAAACCTTGTTGTCGTAAGTTACCAACCATGTTTGCAGCTTGTTTACCGTAACCTAATCTGGTTTGTGCTTCTGCCACTCCTTGCCGACTGCCACCAAATGCGTTTGCAGCTTGTGCTTGTGCGCCAAGATTATTTAATGCCATTTCTTGCGCTTGCCCTAAATCCGTTAGACTTTGCTGTACAACTTGACTTTCAAATGGATTTTGAAATTGCCCTATCTGGGTTGCAGGATTTACTGCTTGCACTTGGGAAGGTGTGTAAGCCATTCCTGCCGCCGTACCTGCCAATGCACCTTGTTGAGCCCCTGACGCTTGTGCGAAAGGGTTTGCTGTCATCTGTGGATTTGCACCGCCTGCCATTTTACTCTCCTATTTTCCTCTGCTACCGCCGCCTTGCATTTCTAATGCCACGGGTTGATTTTGTGGCGCTCTTTCGCCGATTGTTCCATCAGGTGCTATGCCAAAGCTTTCTGTATAATCTCTAATAGGTTGCGGTATATTTCCAATCATTTGCTCAGTCATAGGCGCAGAAGAATATCCTTGTATTCCACCCATATTTTGTACTGGCGGTAAGTAACTACTTGTATCTACCGTAGGCATACCAAAAGATTGCGCTGCCATATCTGTATATTGATTTGACAATTGCTCTTGTGGTGACAATGCAGCAACTTGCACACCAGTATCTGGTATAAAAGTGCTTTGCAAAGGCACTAAATCTGCTGCCATTCCTAGACCTTGCTGTAGTGGAGTTTCAAAAAACTCTGGCAAAATTACTTCTTGTGTTTCTCTACCGCCTTTACTCATCTTTAATGTCCTTATGAAAATGAACGTGCTGCAATGTCCAACCGTTTTCTGTTAATGGTTTTTTCCACCCTAATCTACCTGTCATAATACCGCCAGTGCAACCATGCGACTTCGCCCATACGCCTATGTCGTGATCCATGTCCATGATTTGGTCTAATTCTCCACCAGCTAAAAATATATTAATTACTTTCTTTCTAGGGTATACCACAATTTCTGTAACTATGCACCCCCGTGGCGCTGCCCACAATTGCATCGTACCTTTTGCGATACCTCTAACAATATCTTCCCATTCATGTGTGCCGTTACAATATTCTAATGCTGCCTCTATATAGGGCTTACATCTTTGTAAATCTGGGCTCAGTCTCCAATGTTCCATTAATAACTAGCTAACGCTACCCTTTTCCAAACTGCTGTTGAGCCATCATAAGACCCAGTACATATGTAAATATAGTTATTATCCCACGCAATCATGCCAGCAACATCACCACTAGCTCCGACACTAGAACTAGGTGTATCCTGTTTTGTTGCAACTTGTCGAAACGCGCCTGTCGCTGAAACAACTACATAATTTTTTGACCTATCCCACAATATTACACCATCCTCAGACGGATTATCGTCTGCTGCCAAATGATATAATTTAGGTAATTGTTTGCGGAGATATGTCATCAAGCTTATACCCCATGCTTTAACATCATCACCGATTGGTGGTAAAACTGGTGCAACCATTATCGTTTACCCCCTGTTTTCGCATCTATTCGCATTGTTCCAACTTTCCACGCAGCGTAAGGTGTATCACCTTCTACTCTCAATCTAATTTGGCGCCCGGAAAAACGCACTGGCGTAGGATTTGCCGGTGTAAAATTTCCATGTGTACTTTCTGCACCGTTTGGATAAAACCTACTTTTGAAACTTATGTTTACGTCACCTTGTGTTTTTTCGTCTGGTATAAGGTTTGTCACCTGCATAATATTTTCGCCAGTGCCAATACTTATTGGTGCGCTTTCTGCAAACACTAGTTGTTGGGTATTGTTTGTTGCTGACGTATCATAGCTTAGACCGATTTCATGGTCATATGCGTAGCCATCTTCATCAAACAACATTGGATAAGCAAAGACACCTCTTGGTGCGCCAGTAGTGCGCTTCATGTCTCCAATCATCCAATAATTTTCTTTATAATCAAATGCGACATATTTATCTATATCTGTGGCATCAACAGAGCAATAAAACCACCAAATCTCTCCATACTCTGCATTAACGTGCGCCCATGTTAAACTTTTTTGATCTATATTTAAATTTTCAAAAACATGGTCATGTACTGCACACGGTATTTCTTCAACACGATTACCATCAAATCTGAAAAAGCCACCATTACCCATCCAAAAAACACCGCTATCTACGTCTGCTGCTGCTTTTCTTGATATAATCCCACAGGATGTGCCTACCCTTTCAAACCCGTAAATATACGGACTGCCTATATATCTGGCCGCGTGGACATCGACATCTGTAATGATTAAGGTTTGGCCTCTTGTTCTAATAGCTGTTTGTATTTGACCCGCTGTTTGTAGCTCTATATCGCCAGCCTCATTTGTAGATAATGCTGTCCACTGCGTATTGTTTTCTTTATCGCACCATTGCACTTTGCGTGGATTACCGCCTGCGCCTAATGCAAATATAAATCTTTCTTCTGTAACAATTAGCCCAGCATTATTTGTTGGTGCATTTGCGATTGGCGCTGCATCTGCTGATGCACCTAGTTGCCATTCAAGTAATCGTCCATCTGCTGAAGAACAAGCTACTAAAAATTCTCCAAAATTATCAATAGACCAAGTAGTAGCCTCAATTACATTTGCGCCAGTATCTGGTCTAGGTGTGCCGTAGGTATGGCCTGTAAATATGTTTATGCCATCACCACCATAAAATCCAAAACCATATCCTAAATTAGAACCAGCAAGCTCTTGCCCATCAACTAGATCACTTGGCGTTATATCAAATTTTGATCCTGACGCGATACCAGCAAATAATTCACTGTAAGAGCCAACAGCCATGTATCTTGTTCCAGCGTTACTTTTCCAAACGTGAGCCCCTCTTGGAGCGTAAGTTGTTACTTTACCTAGTGTTGTGTGCGTTCTCCACCCGCCAATAGGCCGTAAAGAATTTTCTCGCCATCTAACTAGTGACCCATCACGCCATCTGCCAGAACCATCTAAATCTGTTCCTGTTCTGTAAAATCCTGCTGGTATTTTTAAGGGTACTAGTGTCATTTATTTACTCTGGTTTTGTAGGCCATGATATTGAATTTGGAAAAGAACTTTGTTGCGGCACGTTCAAAAGGTTTGTGCGGTACTGCGCCCATTCAGCTTGTTTATCTGAGCTCATTTCTGCCCATCGCAAAGCATTAGAAACAATAGGATCAACTTCTGATTGCAGTAAATGATCACGCCAAGCTCTTACATCTTGTGACTTTTCAGCGTCTAATTCTTCTTGTGTGGGTGCAACATATGGCTCAAAATCATCTCCGATTAATGCTAATAAATCGTCATTGTTTATTGTCATGTCAGTGTCAAATGAATTACATGAATAGGGTATCCAACCATATTCTGGGTGATTTATTTCAACATCAATACGGCTATTATCAGCCGCGTATGACTTTGCATTTCGATACTCTGTAATTGGTATGCTCATTATGAAATCCTCACCATTAGTGTCGATGGGTATCTATTACTTACAGCATTAGTACCATTAGCGTTTAATCTTCTAGCGTTACCAAATGCCATCCAAGTTCCAGAAACCGCCGCTGTAGGGTCATTGTTATCAATAGTTGCAGCCGTATGATCATTGTACTGACTTTGCGACAAAAAACCCGCATATTTAAGATTGTTTGCGTTTGCGGCATAACTTGATCCAGCAACAAGAGTTCCAAGAGCAAAAGCCCCAATAAACGCATAAGAGCCAACTTGACCGCGACTAGCACTAGCAATACCCCCTGCTGATGGGTTGGCTGATATTGTTCTATTAGCTCCACTACCGGTAACAGTAATGCCAGTACCTCCAGCTATGCTATTGATATAACCAGCAGCAGCATGATTACCAAAACCAACAAACGTATCGTATTGAGATAGGGAGCTTGTTGTAGGTATTGCGTAACCACTTTGTAATTGCAAATTTATGTTACCACTGCTGGTAATTGGGCTGTTGCTTACAGTCAAACCTGTTGGCGTTGTTAAACCCACACTGGTCACTGACCCACCACCAGTAGCACCGCCTACATAAGTCGCAATATCTGACATAGACACTTGCTTCATTACACCGTCATCATTTAATACCACGCGATCTGCTGCAACTACGGTAGTTGACGTTGCTGAAGTATCGCCATCTAACACGTTCAATTCGGTTGTGGTAATAGTTGCGCCGTCTAGTATATTGAGCTCTGCGCCTGACGATGTGACAGTAGTGCCGCCGACATTTAATACGACTGCATTAGTACCGTCTGCATTGCTGTTTATTTCAGTCACAATAGCATCTAAGGCAGTATTTACTATACCACCCCAAGAATTAAGTGACCCACCTACTATTGGCTTTGTAACCGTTAACGTCATTTTATTCTCCTTTATGCCACATTTTTAGTCCACGGATCAGGAACGGCAATGTCTGCACCTGTCGGTTCTGTATAATTTTCTGGGGGTATACTACCAGAAAGATTTGTATATGTCTCTACGGGAACTTGTGGGTGTGCGCCGACAAACGCCATAAAGACATTTTCAGTTGGGATGCCCGCTGAAATACTTTCTGCTGCTAAGAAATGATTTTGCGTTAATTGACCAAGAGCAACATCTACAGCTGGAATTGGCCTTACGGCTGTTGGGTTAAAGAAATGATTTGAGTTAGATAGCGCTGGATTTGCTAAAGTTGGTACACCAGAAAGAATACCATTTGTTCCAAAATTTTGTGCAAATTCTGGTGATGGAATTTGTGGTGCGCCTGTCGTAACAGCAATTGGCGCAAAGTTACTAACGACTGTTATAGCGATAGACGGTACATCTGGCTCATCTGTAACTAAAGTTGCTGCATTAACGTTTAGGTTCTGATCAAGAGTAGGTGTGCCTAGTGTCGGAGCTCCAGTGACAATAGAGCTCATGCTGAAGCTTTCGTCCTCTGCCATTGATATACTTGGCACTGACGCTGCACCAGCAGTAATGCTGCTTGGTGTTAAATTTTCGTTTTCAACAGTAGTTACGTCACCAACATCAGGTGCTCCTGCAACTAATGCACTAGCAACAAAATTGTGTATTTGACTGATTGTTGAGGTAGAAACGCTAGGGCTTCCACTTACTAATGTTGGTATTGCAAAGCTTTCATCTTCTGCTGACGAAATGCTTGGAACACTTGGCGCACCAGAAACAACGTTAGTTGCTGCTAAATTATGGGCTTGCGTGATACCAATAGAACCGACAGACGGAGCACCAGCAGCAAGATCAGTAATAGCAAAGCTTTCAGTCTCTGCCATATCTACACTTGCTACAACTGGAGAACCACTAGCTATTGACGTAGCTGTTAAATCATTGCGTACAGATGCCGAAACATTTGGCACACTTGGTTCACCACTGATCATATTCGCAGTTGTGAATGTTTCATCCTCTGCCATATTGACTGAGGCAACATCTGGTGATGTTCCTGAAATATCTGTTGCTGTTACATTGTGCGTTTGTGTTATTTGTGACGCTGCAATATTTGGCGCATCACTTGCTATCGGTGTCGCAGTAAAATTGATAATTCTTGTAAGACCAACATCAGATATATCAGGCGCGCCGGCAACTACGTTAGATGCTGCAAAATTAATAATTCTTGTAAATATTGGAGAGCCAACATCAGGATTGCCAGCTGCAAAGTCAGACGTTGTTAGACTGTTATTCTCAATCGGCGCTGGTGATGGAACGGATGGTGCGCCTGAGACAACACTATTTGCGCCTAAAATATGACGTTGTGTTATTGCTGCATTAGCTAGTGAAGGTTCACCACTATTTAGATCAGAAGTAATAAAGGTTTCATCTTCTGCCATATTAGCAGTAGGAACAAGAGCATCACTTGTAGTTACGTCATTTGCTGCAAGTACATGATTTTGATCTATAGCAGAAGTTGCAATGCTTGGAGCACTAGCTGCTATTGCTTGTGCCGTTAAGCTTACATTTATTGTAGCTGCAACCGTACTTAAATCAGGAGCTCCAGCCGCAATGTCAGATGCTGTTAGAAAATGCTCAAAACTTGCGGTATTATTAGGAATATCTGGGTTGCCAGATGCTACAGTGTCGGCAACAAGTGCGTGGTCTTGTGTTACTTGTGGAGCGTCAACAAGAGGATCGTTTGCTGTTACTGCTGTCGCTGTAAGTTCATGTTCTTGCGTAAATGCAGAGGTTTCAATTTGTGGTACGCCACTGGCAAAATCAGCTACTGTAAAGTTTAGAATAATTGTTGGTACTGGTGTGCCTACATTTGGCGATCCTGCCGCTATACTTGTAGCTGTAAGATTACTTATTGTGGTTGCGACTACGCTTGGAACTTGCGCTGATCCTGTCACTAAATTTGGATTTGTTAAAGCATGGTCTTGCGTAAGTGAACCATCTCCAACATTAGGATCGCCAGTATTTAAATCAGGTGCAGAAAAATTTTCTTCTTCTGACATAGATATGCCAACAACTGAAGGTGCTCCAGATGTAATAGAATTTACGACAATGTCATGTTTGATTATCGCAGAAACGCTAGGAACACTTGGCTCACCAGAGGCAAGATCAGCAGTTGTAAAAGTCTCGTCCTCTGCCATGTTTACACTTGGGCAAACAGGAGCGCCTACAGTTATAGCCGTAGCTGTTAGATCGTGATTTTGCGTTACATCTAAAGTATCTACACTTGGCGTGGCGGTTAGGCCACTTGCAACAACATTGTGTATTTGAGATATAGCTGTAGATGGTACGGAAGGAGATCCAGTGACTACTGTTGGTATGGAGAAGTTCTCCACCTCTTGCATAGTAATCGTAGGAACGGAAACAGACCCACCAACTATACCATTAGCTGCTAAGTCGTGATCTTGAACAAGAGGAATAGTTGGCACACTTGGTGGCGCAGTTGCCTGATCAGAAACACCTAATGCGTGTGTCTGTGTTATTACACCGTTAGCAACTTGTGGCGCACTTGGCGCGATTGCAGTAGCAGTAACACTGTGTATTTGTGTGATGCTTGGAGTGCCAACAGTTGGATTGCCTGCAACAATGTCTGAAGCCACTAAGTCAAAAACTATTGTTAGTGTAACGTTTGGAACACTTGGAGCTACTGTTGTTACATCAGTAGCTGTAAGATCAACCGCACTAACACCGCCACTATCGGCTATCGGGTGTTTTGCGAGAGCGTGAAATCCAAACATTTAATTATACTATCTATGGTTTTGTAGGCCAGTCATCATCTTCTAAATTAGGCCAGTTGCTATGCGTAGGAAGATCTCTCAGTGCCTGCCTATAAGATTTCATCTCATCCGACATTGTTACGTCTGACAATGCATGAAAATCTGTGTCCATTAGAAGGCTGTTTCGGGTTGCACGATTTTGCAATTCTGCATCACCAGTGTATACATTAGCCATCTTTGTCTCCTATGTGTTTTTTCGCATATTCTAGTTGTATCTCTAACAATGCTTTTTCACCGCGTAAGGCATCTATCTGATCAGCCGCCGCATATAATAAATCGGTTGCTTCCATAGCAAAAAAACCATCTTTTTCTTTTTTATCTGCACAGTAACGCATTTTATTAGTTAATATATTGTCAGTCATGTAACGCGCCTAAAATACCAATTTAGCAGCAGTTAATTTTGCTTGTGGAGCAGGGCTAGGTAGCGAATAATGTTCACGCAATCCGATGTCTACTGTTTCACCAGCTGCTATAATTATCTGCATATGTAAACAGCCACCAGTTTTTAGATTGAAGTTAGCAGTGCTCCAACTACTGCTAGAGCTATATCTTTGCGCCATAGGGTATCTTGTAACGCCGCTAGATGTATAACTTGCTATGTTTTTACCCCAACCAAATCCACCACTGTATAAGTCGTATGTGCTTCCAGATGGAAACCCAGCGAAATGTTTGTTTGTATTGTCAAATACCCAAGACCAAGTCTGATCTTCACCGATTTGTTTAGTGTTACCACCCATATGAAAAAATCCATAACCGCCAACAATACCATCAGGATTAACTAACTCAGGCACATAAACAAGATTGCTTGGAGTTGAAGAAGTGCCAGAAGAATATCTAAATTGAGTACCACCGACAACGTAGAACATTGTAGCTGAACCACTGTCTGCCACCAACCGCACTGAGGGCATATCACTATAATGCGTTTTATTAACGCCAGCGACAAACGTTGTGCTAGATGGCGCACCGCCAGAACTTAATGTAGTAAATCCTAGCTGCCCTGATCCGTCCGTTTTTAACACTTGATCTGCGCTACCATCTGACGCCGGCATAATCAGACCATTTAAGTTAGCTTTTACATTATCTGGATTGATAAGAAGTTTAGTAGCGGAAAGTGCCGTTCCTGCAAACACTGCTGGGTCATCTGGCGTAAGAGCTAATGTTCCATCAGTTTGCACATAATAGCTTTGTCCTGCCGTAAGACCACTTTGCGCGTCATCCACTGAGCCCGCTACTTGTATTGTTGCACTTGCACCATCTGCGTATGCATCATCAGAAATGCCTATAAAATTTTCATTCGTTAAGTTTGAATATGCGGGGCTAAAAACAACAGCCCTACCGCCGTTTGAATTAGCAGCCATCACGATACGCCCTGTTGCGCTGTCGTAGGTAGATGCGTGCCAAGTTGTGCTTGTGGCAGTGTCTACTTGCACTACCGAACCTACTGAAATTGAATTACCAGAAACTGTTCCAATGACGTAACTCCAACGCCCACTGGTCAATGGATTTCCAAAATTAACTATAATCTTTTTTGCACCAGCATGATAAGTTACACCCGGCCTTTGGTCTATTCTCCCTGCCACATATTGCACTGGCGTACTAGCGGTAACATTCGTACCTGATATTTGAAAACAAGTAAGGAACGATTTATCGCCGGTTGAAGGGTCATATTGATTGTGTGCAAGCACAAAGGTATTTTGGTCACTGTCATAACCTAAACCGCTATAGCCAGAATTAGCTAAAGATGTGAAAACAGTAGCATTGCCAAAGCTAACAGTCGTACCAGATATGGTAGCCGTCAACGCAGTACCGTAACCACTATTGCCACCATCTTGCCAAGTAATCAGGTTTTTTTGCGTATGGCTACAATATTCAACACAAGGCCACGGTGACCAACCACTATTGCTAACTGTATATACAGATCCAAAGCTAACGGACGTTCCTGATACGGTAGCTACAACACATTTTAATGAACCAAAATTTACGTCCATAACTATCAAATGTTTTTGCGCGTTAGCGTCATAAGTAATGGCAACGCCGTAAAGAGTTTCTGAACTAAAAGTAGCAGGCGAACCAAACGATATACTCGTCCCGGAAACCGTTCCTACAATCGCCTTACCTTTTTTGGAGTCGTTATTATCTATATAGGCAATTAAGACTTT
>Ga0163111_10000797_pt1 | contig 18906 bp, 30 predicted proteins | sample CRUFie1St18metaG_FD_109645 | JGI IMG/M metagenome (GOLD analysis project Ga0163111, IMG submission 109645) | Marine microbial communities from the Costa Rica Dome - CRUD Field 142mm St18 metaG | ecosystem: Environmental > Aquatic > Marine > Oceanic > Photic zone | place: Costa Rica: the Eastern... | reverse complement strand
TATCTTGATAAAGTTCAAATGTATCATCTGATATTTTTTTGATATAGAGTTTTTTACCCTCTATCTCTGTCATACCACCTATGTTTCTAAATAGAACAATATTTCTATCACTCCAACCATGGTTTCCTGTTGTGGTAACTCTACCTGGAGTTGCTCTTGTGATATCATCAATTGTTTGTGCTTGATACATGTTGTTTTGAAGTAAAGCACTGTGCAATTCTTGGGCAAAGTTAATACTTGCCAAAGTTTCTGTAAGTTGTGATGTAATTGCAATTCTACCACTAACAGAAGAATAATATTTTTCAGCTGCTTGTCTAGTTAAAAAGTTTGCACTTTGACCTCTGTTAATATCCAAAGCTAGTGCATCTACAAGCAGGCCTACGTCTCTTTCACATAAATCTATATTGTACGTAAAATTAGGAAAATTATAAGCTAAAAATCCTGTAACTTCTGCAATAACAAACCTTCTATTTTGTACAGTTAAGTTTCTGGCTTGAGCAAATACTGGTACGTCAACATCTGCATTCATAACTCTTGATTCGCTTTGCCCAGATGTGTGTGTAAGTGTTTGCATATAAGTACCAGGCATAGCTGGAGAAGATCTAACTAAAATGTCTGCTCTTCTTGCGGCAGCATTGATTGTTCTAAATGCATATGTAAAAGAAGTACCTTCTCTTCCTGGAGGTACTCCGGCCATAGTGTCATCACCTTTAGTGCTTACATGTAATACTTCTGGGGAACTGTATGCTGTATTATCTACATAAAATTTACTTGCCGCTTGTAGGTCTTCAATTCCGTTTGGTGCGCCTTGACCTGCTAATTCACCAGGATGATCAGACAGATATAAAGGTCCAGTCATAGTATCACCTTGTCTACGTGTAATACTCTGTCTTGGCATACCTACGTCATCTAGGAAATTTCCTGATAAATTGTTATCTAGAGCTGCTTCTGTTATAGTGTGAGTGTCATCAGGATCAATTGTTCCTGCTACATTAATTTTGTTGTCATTGGCATCAGTATCACTGTCTGAAGTTGCAAATGCTTTGTTAGCTTCAGTGAAAAGCATCAGTCTATTTGCATTTACTACTCTAATATAATAAACAGTGTTACTAGTTAATCCTGTAGGATCAGTATCCTCTGCATTAAATTTAATAGCTGATCCGTTTGCTCCACTATCTAGTCCGTGTCCTGTTGTTAGTAATACTTGAGCTGAGGTATAATGATTTAATATTTCAATAGTATTGTCCACATATCTATTAATTGTCCATGTGTAGTGCAACTTGCCTGAAGGTTCTTCTTCAATACGTAATGGCAAGCCTGAAGTAATATATCTTTGGTCAGCATATCCTTTGCTTATTACTAAATCATCAACTGTTACCTGTGCATCTCCAGTTAAATTATGTGCGGTGTTGATAGCATCTGCAGCTTCTGAACTTATAGCTACGTTTGCCACGCCAAAATTCGCAGCATTTACTGGACCACCTATTGTTGGTGAAGTATCATCTGAAACTTGTGTGAAAGATGAACTAATAACAAGTTTTCCTGCTACATTATATCTAAAAGTAATTGTGTCAACAGCACTATATAAATCATCTGTAACAGGTAAGTCGCTGTTGGAGCCTAATTCAGCTAAACCTAATTGTGTACCTGATGAATTAACTAGTGGTACTGTGTTTGGAGTAAGCACATCTGGTGTGTCACTTAGTGTTGTGAAATTAATTTGTCCACCAACACCAAATACAGCATAAAGTTCTGTAAAATTTTCGTTTACTTTTTTAAAGGATTCACGTATACTATCACCAGTACCGTCATTACCCTCAACACCAATATTAATATCTTGTTTTGCCATTTTCTATTGCTCCATTATGCAGGCATACTGAGTTTATCCATATCAAAATTTACACTAATACCACACCCACAACTGCTTTTGGCATTAGGATTTTGTATGTCAAACATTGACCCTATTATGTCTTTTTTATAATCTATTATAGTTCCGAAAAGAAACATCATACTTGCATTACCAATAACAAACGTGTACCCGTTATCAGTTTTGATAATTTCATCGTCATCTAATAATTCTTCTGGTGACTTATATGTACCCCATTCGTATTCAAATCCTGCACACCCGCCACCTTTAAGGTTTAGTGTAACAGCATATACTTGATTTTCTTCACAAATTGTTTCTATTTGCTTTTTTGCGGCGTCGGTAAGTGTACAAATGGACATATTTTCCCCTTATCTTATGTATTTATACATTAATTTTATAATCTTAATGTAAATATAATTATGTTCATTAGAGAATATACAGAGAAAACCAGGCATGAACGCTGTAGCAAAAGTGGTAAAAAACACAGTTACTTTAGAAATAAGACTGTTGTATTGCTACGTTGCGATAACTGTGATAAAATATTTCAAAGGCCAAGAGGTTGTATGGATCCCAACAGGATAAACAACAACGTATTTCATGTATGTGAAGATTGCGACAGCAAAAAATTTGCACAAAAAATGGGCATAACCCGTAAAAAGATTTGGGATATGCCCGCTAGTAGTGATTTAGATATTAGTAAAATTTAACCTTTTTTCCAAATAGTCCAAGCACCATATGCAATAGCTATTCCTGCAGCTATTTTAGCTAACGGTGAAAGGAACAATACAAGAAGTCCTAAAATAATTAGAACAGCACCATCCCAAGATGTTCTTTCTTGTTTTCTTTCTTCTATCCATTTTTTAATCATATCTTCCTCCTTTAAATCATAAACAATTGAATAAATGCCCATGTGTTCATGACTGCAAACCATGTAACGAGAAGTATAGCACTACTTCGACGTATATATGTACTTATCATTGCTAGTACACTTCCTACCAAGTAAAGAGGTACGAATATCTTAGTAGCAGGATCTAATATTGTAAAGCTCAAAACTGCACTGCCTGTCACTAATAAAATAGTTTCACCAACTTCACAGTAAAAAGCTAACCTACTATTTTCATAGCTTTCTTTAAAATAGTTAAAAATTTTCTTTGTAGTATTCATGTAATTTTCCACTTGCTAGATTTTTTGCTTTGCTTTCTACCATAATATCTGCAAAGTCTAAAAAGGTTAATGCCCAATCATTTACTGCATTATTCCACATGTAATCAGAATGAGCTCTTAGCTTCTGTTTTTTGTAACCTTCTAGCAATAAAGAATCCATTGTAGGTTTTTTATCTGCATCAAAATCTACAAGATAATCTTCACGTGATACTGAATAATGTATAACAGGACGTACACCACGCCAAGAATCTACTACGCGAGAAAATCTATCGTCGGAGGGTGTAATATACTCACCCGTTTTGACCCAGTGATGGTGTATGTCGAGCACCAATGCGAGCCTGTGTCCAAGTTCAAGACTAGCTTCGAGCCCCCACGAGTTTTCGTCGTTTTCGATTGTAATAGTGTTTCTCGCTTCCGGAGATAGTCTTGGGTAGACGTCGAGGATACCGGAAGGACCTTTGCGACCGGATATGTGGACATTGATTTTAAAATCTTGGTATTGCTGGCCGAAGCCCATCCATCTGGCGACATCAACATGGTATTCAAACTCCTCTATACTTCTTTCTACAATATTGGGGTTATCAGATGCAAGCACAGTAAACTGACCAGGATGCATACTAAGCCGTACATCCAACTGCCTTGCAAGATCACCAACTGGCTTGAAATGCTTTTCGCAATATGCTCTGACATCATCTTTACGCCAAAAATAACTCCAAGTAGGCTCAGTATATACAGGCAAAACATCACTACCGAGCCTAACCATTCGTAATTCATTTTCTAAACCTCCTACGTACTCGATCAAGTTCTTGTAGCTTTTAATGTTGTGGACCATAATGTCCCACAAGCGTTCTTCTGCAACATCTACAGTTTGCCTATTAAGCCACGCCACTGTTGTACTGCGAGTATTTAGTGGTCTTTGTATTTCTTCTAGCAGTTTTTTCTTTTGCGTTTGATCCGGATGCATATACTTACATGCAAAACCTATACGCTTTTGTTGTGACTGTAAAAAGTCACCTGCTGTTGTAAACTTCAAATCCATAGTCTTAATATACTATATTTTGTGCCATTTGTCAATGATAAATGGATCCTTACATTTATGTGGATTAGGATCTCCATGGAAAGCAACAATGCAACACTCTGCAGGAGCAACACAATCTTCTACAGTTTCAAATGTCCTATTGCCTTTATGTCCTCCTGGTGCATATTTACGATCTCTTCTGACTTCCCATTTCCAACTTCTTATCCAATGATCAGGCCAGTGTGTTGCTTGTCCTTGTGTAGCTTCCCAAAGATAATCTTGATCACCAAAATGTCTACGCATTATGTTTGCACTGTCTTTCAGAAATTGTTGCCACACAAAATCTAATTGTCCTTTTTCAAATCTAATTAGACTGCTGTTATATCTTTCCCAATTAGGACGCATGGATCTAGTAAAATCACGTAATACACAATAACCTTTAGGATTATATGTAAACAATTTGTCAATGTTATCACAAATTACCATATCTAAGTCAATATAAAGTATTGTCCCATCAATAGGTAATTCATCACTAAAAATATATGGCTTAAACCACCAACCTGAAATAGCAATTCTTTTTGGTAGATCTAAAATTTTTACACCAGGATTTATTCCTGTTGGGTCTTCTGTTAAACAATAAAAATTAAATGGTAGAGAAATATTTCTTAACACCATTTCATACATTTTATTAACATAATCAGCAGAATATTTACTTCCATGTTTCAAGACGAGGATATTGTTTTTAGTAAGATTAGGATCTTCCTGCAGGAATTTCTTCTCAAGTTTTCGTCTACGCTTTTCAGCACGGATAGCTTTAATTTCAGCTTTAGTGTATTTTGACTTGTCTAGTTTAGCCACATACCTGCCCTACTCTGCCATTCGAATCTTTTGTGTAGTGAATGGTGTATAAATCGCACTGTTTGCTCCATGCTCTGCACATTCTGCACTTTCACACCAACAGCGATCATCAGTCATTTCGCGGACAAGTTTATCAGCGAATCGCCAAGCGTGTTCTGCAAATTTTTCTGCACCTACACCTTCGAACTCTCTGACTTCACATAAATCTTTATCTTGCAAATCATAAAAATCTTGCTTGTGCGGGTCATTTACATCTACACAAGTTTTATGATCAAATGAATCTTCAAGCCAAGCCTTTAAAGGTTTTAATCCTCCAAAGTCAACAGCCCAGTTTTTATTATCTAAATTAGAGCAACCAAATGTAAATTTGAATTGCAAACTGTAACCGTGTAGCAGATGACAATGTGAATGATCTGCATTAGGTTGTCTAAATACGGCACTCAATCCAATGTTATGTCCGTATGTCTTTGTGCTATAATATGTACTCATTGTTTCTCCTATATTTGTACACGGCGGAGTATTTAAAGAGGGTCGACGCAAGTCCTCATATTTGTAATTATTATACTATAAATTATCTATAGTGTCAACTGAAACATTCTTGAATTTCCATTGATCTGGTAAAATCCAGTCATATGTTTGGTAAATTGTAAATTTCTTTTTTGGAAACAATTCAAAAACTTTAGCAATTTGATGTATCCAATATCTTGGGTCGACTGCTCTTTTGTTTGATTTGTCGTAATTAGAAGTATCTTTGTATATATTGTTTACAGTATCAGACCTACTATGTAAATCGAACCCAATTATTTTAATTCTTTTAGCATAGGTAGTAGAGAGCAATAAAGCATATGGTCCGCTACCCCATTGAAAAGGATGATCCATTCTTAAGTCACCTTTATAAGGTAATTTAGGAACCGGTTTTACATTTTTAAATTTTTTGAATTGAGTAAGCCAATCATGTCTTGTGTAAATTGTATTTGTAAAACTGTTTTCTAATGCTTCAGACACCATACGCCTGTCAACACATATTAGATGATCAACAGTGACATCACGTGCAATAGCATTGCATCCTATTTTTGTTTCGTCAAATGTGTTTAGATTAAGTCCTTTACGACTTTCACCGTTTCCAATTACAAGCATGTGTTATTTACTTGTTTTTCTTTTGTCTAAGTATTTCTTTTCTAACTTCAGAAAGTTCTGTATGGATTGTATCATAACGTTCCATATTTGTTTTGAACATTTTTGTGATTTCATTAATAGTATCCATTGCCCACCACCACCAAGCAATCGCGAATAAAGAAACCACTGTTAAAGCTGTGCAAGCCGCAATGTTTACTATTGTATCAGTGCCAATAAAATACAATGCCAGAGAGCCTACCAAATATACAATTGGTATAACTCTGGCACACCATTGCCAAAAGTTATAGTTTAGTTTTGATTTCAACTTTCGATTAACCCGAACGCCTTCCACTCTCCTGGAGAACCAGGACGGGTGCATATCCAACCTACATAACCTGTTGGTTGTGGGTTTTTATTCCAAACAATATCTCCAGTCAGATAAGGACCTGTTGTAGGAGGATTAGAACCAACTTGGAATTTTTTGTTTTCAATCCTTACTGGACCAGCAACAGTTAAGTCTACATCACTTTGTGGATTTTTGACTCCTATTCCTACTTTGCCCTCAACGTGGACTTTATTCTTTAATGTAATTTCACCGCTTGCGGCTACTTCAATTCTAGTTGTATCATCTGAAATTATTTCTAGTGTACTAGTAGTCCATGTACCTACTTTAAATGTTTTCTCTATAGTGTTGTCAATAACAAACTCATGATCTATATTTTTTACACTAAACATAGCATTAGGTTGGTCAGTACCAATACCTAATCTTTGTGTATCTGAATCCCAAAAAACAAAGTCATCAATATTAACTGAACCTGCTGTTTCTAGATTTTCAACTTTACCTAGTGTTCTTAATTTACTGTTGACTACAGAGTCGCCTAATTTTTGCAGTGTCAGCACTGGAATTCTATCAATCCTATAAACTTTTTCTAGCTGTAAATCGATATCTTCACTGCTCCAAAATCTATCTATATTTTCTTGGAATACAAATTGCTTAGTGTAATCTTTACCAGACCATATAAGTCCTTTTCCGTTAAGTGACTTACCTTCTGCTTTGAACTCTAAAGGTGTTGTTCTTTCATTTCTAATGTCTGCGGTAACTTCATCTACATGTAGCTTTTTAGCAGAAACTTCACCGTTTACTGTTAAATTTCCTTGTACAGTTACTGGTTGACTAAGCTCACGTATAGTAGCTTTTTCAACAGTAATGCCATCATTATGTACAGTAAGGATAGGTTGTTTAGCTTCGTCGATTATACCTACAGAGGAAAAATTTGTAATCATTCCACCGTTAATTTTGTTGCCGCTTAACTCTCTATCCAATATTGTTGGAGTAGGTGCTGGCTGATTACTTAATGAATCAACTGCTTCTGCTAGGTCATTTAAGCCTTGTTTTATGTTGTTGATATTGATGCTCATGTAAGTATTTATCAGATTACTTTAAGTAGCACCGTGTCGGGATTTAGCCTGCCATTTAATTTTGTATCTGTAGTTTTAATCTCATCCAAGTATTTTCGTAATTTTACTTTGCCTGAATCCTTAAATTCTTTTAATTGTTCAGCAGGCTTACGTAAAGTTTTCTGAATACTTTCAGTTTCATTAAAACCAATAATTGTAGTGCCTTTTACAGACAGCCCTGTTCCTTCACGTTGTTGCCCTAGCGGATCAATATTTTTAGCAACATATTTTCCTATCTTACGTGTTTTTCTATTAAACACCCAAAGTTCGTTTGCTTTAATAATATCTTCTGGTGAAATACTTGCTATTTGGAATTTTTCATCTGCTTTACAATATTTTAATTTTTCAACCAACTTCGTTGCACTTTTAGGTTTAGTCTTACGTGGTTTGCGATTAGCTTTAGCACTAGCAATTACAAAGTCTAATGCACTAAGCAAATTTTCAATTGCACTTACATATTTTTTTGCATCTGATTTAGAAATATGAGAATACCCTTCTTTTAATTGTTCCCATTCATCAGCAGATTTTTCATCCATTTTCTTCAATTGTGCAGAAGTCGGCATACGTAGTAAATCTTGAAAATCGCTGTGTTCGTTTTCATAAAATGTTTTTAATTTACGAGCATGTGCCTGTGTGACACCTTTATCTGAAAAATGCTTCTTAAAATCAAAACCTTTAGGATCAAATTTTTCAGGTGTTACAGTAAATATTTCTAGCCATTCTTCAATAGCTTCGCTCTGGATGTAAGCCTGTTCTCTTATTCTCTCTTGAATACTAAGCGGTGGTGCGATTTTAGCTTTCTTTTCTTCTATCTCTTTTCTGTCTTTTAATACTTCCGCACCATCTCTGATAGCTACTTGTATGCGGTCTTTTAAAAATTTAGTTGTTGGTGCAGTGGTGCCCATTGTGCCCGGTAATGTTTCCCAGTATTCGGCATGTTTCTTATTATAATCTGGCATGCCTCTCAGTAGGAGTTTAGCACTAATAGCCCCTGAAACACTGATGCTCCACTGTGGAGCCGCTTTGACTTTTTTAATATCGTCTTTGCTGTATTCGTTTTGTTTCATCCATTCGTATACAGCCGGTAAAAGATCTTGTGCTTTAAAATTTTCATAATACCATTGCCTGTCAGCTTGGGCCTTACGGTGATATTGCTCACCAGTTAATTCTTCCCAACCTTCCCAACTAGGTTCCTGTAATTTACCACCCCTTTTTATTTTTGGAGTGGCACGAGTCTTTTTCCGTTTTGTTAATTTTATTGCCATATTGATTTTCCTATTGAAGTACTTTTATGTTTATATATCTTATATAGGATTTTGAACACGATTTGGATTATTCGTGTTCTCCGCCCGGGTCGTTAGGATCAAGGGGCACCTTATGTGCATTACCTTTTTTGTCTCTATAGATGGTATACATTCTACCACGTCCGTGTGAATGGTAACCGTCTTTCCGCCATGTAAATACACTTGGCTTATATTCAGCAACCTTAAATGTTGCTACAGTAATTACAACTGCCGCGACAAAGAAAACATGAACCATAGCACTTATACCAAAAGCCATGATACTGTCAGCTATTGCAATCGAAAATACTGCTGACCACATAAATGCTAATACTTGCATGATCATATGCCTAGCATGTAAGTCTGGAATATGCCTTAATGGATTTACTTCTGCATCCATAATATGATTCCAACAATCTACAACAAAACTTCTCATTTTTATTATCCTTTCTTTAAACAATCTATACTAGTGAAGCTACTTTTTTTCTCTTTACCATTAATAATTATGTTAGGTGGATTTGCATCTTCAAATTTTTGTTTCGCAATTTGACACGTAAAGTATCCACCCATTTGATTTTCCATTGTAATGTCAGGCATGCCTGAAATACTTAGGACTAATACTAACCAATACATTAAAAATCTCCATCCATTCCATTGATAGTATATGTGTTTCCTTTGTATCCCGCATCCATTTTTTCTTTATCGGACATTTTTTCTGCATCTTTACGTGTACGGGGGTTAAATTTTTTCTCCTGCTTCGAAACCTCGGAAGCATTTGAATCTTGGGAACCTGAGACTATACGTTTCAGAATCTTGAGACTGTGTTTTAGCATCAGCTCTAATCTCTACTAAAGAACCAATGAGGTTATCACGGTCAGCCCAGAACTGATCACGTTGACTGTCAGTGAAACCACTTCCACAGTTAAGGTGATAATTGTATCCATCGTCTTCTCCTTCTACTATTACAGCACCTAATCTACCTTCGTTTCTACCAGTGCCTTCTTCAACTGCTACAACCTTAAGTGTAACTTCAATAAATGGTTTTGCTTTTAGCCAAGCATGTGTTCTTTTACATTCATATGGTGCATCTGTATCTTTGATCATGACACCTTCATATCCACCGTCTACAGCCGCTTTATTAAGCTCTACAAAGCGATTTTGTCCTGCTGATGTACTTAGGTCTACATCTTCCCAATCTAACGCTTGTACATGCTTTAAAACTTTTTGATTCTCTTCAACCCAATGCTTCGTAAGTAAACTTCTTCTCTCTTGTGCGACATCCCAAAAACCTTTTTGAAAGTCTGCAAGCGGACACATATCAAACAAATGTAATACTGCATCATCTGACTGTTTTCCATCTTTACGATGAACCTGTTTCATAAGGTCTTGAAAGTTTGCACTCATTACCTCACCGTCTAATACAAGATCATATGGAGCAGGTTTCTCTTTTAGCACTTCTTCAATCTCTGTAATGATATGCCCAAAATTATGAAACTGTTTTCCATTACGACTAAACATTTCTACTTTGTTACCACGTACGATTGTTAAAACTCTTACACCATCTAGTTTTATTTCAATCTGTTTACTACCTACCATTTTCTTTTCATGGTTTGCACTATCATGTGCAAGTGGACAAGTAAACGTAGGAATAGAATACTGTGGAAACTTTTTAGCAACTTTATTTACTGTTTTTTCACTAACACCACAACGCAGATCTTTTATAAGAATACGTCTATAAAACATGTTCCATTGTTCTGCGGTTGCAAGATCTTTACAAAGTATAATAGCATCTCTAGCATTATGGCCTGTAAGTTGCCTGTCAATAAGTTTACGAGCAAGTTCTTTGAATGTAGGCCAATTGAGTCCTTGTGGAGTCAAAACTTCAGTTTCATCCTTTTCAGGAACTTGTTTCACACCAAATGTGACAAGTGGATCAAGTGCCATTTTGACACCTTCGAAAAATTCATCTAATCCTTCTTCCATTGCCTTTTGCAGAACAACTTCCTTAGCTAGTCTAGAATTGTCTGCTTCTAATTGTTTAATAATCTCTTGTGGTTGTGTCCTCATTGTGCCTCTCTTTTTCAAAATGTTGTTCTGCCTTAAATATACCTAAAAACACCAGGGTAGTAACGATCAAACCCAAAAATAATAAACCTAATCCGTGTCCTAATGTCATAATATTAATATAATACCTTTTTTGGCAAATGTCAACCTTTTTGGCGCTCCCGAAGAGATTCGAACTCCTGGCCTTTGGTTCCGCAAACCAACGCTCTATCCAGCTGAGCTACGGGAGCATATTATATATAGTATTATAAAAACAAAGAAATGTCAACTAATTTGGCATAGTAAAAAGGGCTTTAACATGGTATGGATGTGTATTACTGTTTTTTCTTGCAAATAAAACCCATCGAAAACCCCAAGCCGCTGTTGCATCAGGAAAGTTTTCTTTCATAAAATCCATCATACTAGTACCAGTTGTGAACACATCATCACATATCAAAGGTAGGTCTTTTTCATTACCACTAGCATACTCGTTTAGAGCCTTAGCCATTTTAAGTCCACCTCTTGGAATACCAATAGCTTTACTAAATGGTGTAGTTTGATGCTCCATAATCATTTTTGCAATGCAACGCCATTCGTCATCACTTATTGCATCACATTCTAATTTCCATTTTAAGGGTAATCCTGCATGGCTTGTAAAATCACCATCTTGAAATAAATTCATTTTAAGTTCCTTTTGGTTGGCTCTGGGGGAAGGACTCGAACCTCCACGCGATTAAGCACACGAGAAACAATCGTGCGTGTCTACCATTTTCACCACCCCAGAGTAGATAGCACTATTTTTTATCTAGTGCCGCGATCATTCTAGTCATTCCAATTCCTCCACCTACTCTTGGGAAGAAGTCGAATTCCAAGAACTTTTCAAGTTCTGCTTCTACACGTTCTTTTGAAAACAATTTATAAAGCAGTTCACTATATTCGCCGTTTGTGATTGTATGAAATGTATCTCTCATCATTTCTACATCACATGAACGTTCTGCTGATCCTATAGTTTCCATACCACCTAAGATAACATCAATCTTTTTAGAATGTACTCCATCTTCGTATCTGCTCATATTCCAGAACGGTGATGTCATTTCAGGAAAGTCTGTAATCATTGTTGCACCAAACTCATCATACATTTTAGTTTCTTCTTCAGCAGTCATTTCATAATCTTCTGCTAGTCCGTAATGTGCCTGCCATTCTTTGTATGTCTTTTCTGTTGGCTTAGGAAATCCTAAGTATTCACAGAGTTCATATTCCATCTTTTTAAGATCGTTTATATCACCTGGCATTTCAAATTCAAACATTGGAAAAATTATATCGTGTCTGCCTGGAATTGCATTAGGTTCTTGTCTGTAGGAAGTGGAGACACAAAAAAACCCCTTACTAGAGGGGCTACTTAATAATTCGTGTTCTAACCACATCTGGCCTGTCTGCGGCAACGGCCACACCTGGCCTGCGTAATTGTAAGTTGCTACATTGAACGGGTCTTCACATGCAGCAAGTATGCTTAGTCTGTTTTGAGTATGTACTTCTTCAAAACCTTTATCCAAAAAAAATGACCTTAAAAGGCCAACTGTTTTTGTAAATTTACTTGGGGATATTAGCTGAGTCATTTATTTTTCCTTTTTCTCATTTTCAAGTCAAAAAAAATTTTGGTCAAAAAAAAATTGACCTTATTTTCTTATCGAGTTATTTATCTTCTAGCTTAAAATTGGCATAGGTAAAGAGATTTGAACTCCTACTTTCGGTTTTGGAGACCGACGTGCTACCATTGACACTATACCTATGTATTAATTTTAATATAACTAATATTTAAGAATTAGTCAAGTGAATAATTTTTTTTATTTTCCAAGGTGTGAAACATACCGATCCTAAACTGATATGATCAGCACCTGCATCGTAATATGTTTGTGCATCTTGTGGTGAAGTGATTCCACCACCTGCTACTACTTCTATATTTGAATACTTGTTTTTTATATACTGTATAATTTTTAGTGTATAAGGAACAAGTGTTTTACCACTTAATCCACCTTTGTCTGTTGGCAAGGTATTACTTGCATGTATCTGTGTATATCCCATATCTACTATTTTATCAATCAATTCTTCGCTACTCGTTGGAGGAATCTTTACAATACAGTAATCGCCTGTCATTCTTTCGGGAAACTTTTCAAAACTTTCCCAAGTTGTTGTGTCGTCATGTGAATCTAAATTAGGACAACTTACATTCAATTCTATATTACGTTGTGTGCTTATCGCCATTTGTATTTTTGTCCAATCTGTAGGATTTATAGCCGCTACACTTAGCACATCATTATAACTTGTTTTAAACATACCAGCATGTAAACCAGGATTACGTAAACCTAATTTGTTCCTCCAACCCTGTTTGGTATATCGTAGTGTTTTAATTATTGCTTTTAATCTGCCAGGACGTGGATCCACAGTAAATGTTCCCGTAACACTAACAGTATCTTTACGGTGTATATAGTTTCCAAATGGTGCGGCAATAAAAATCATAGTATCTCATACGTGCGGTTCTGTGTGACCGTGCAAGTCCTCAATATTTATACCGTCCGTATGGCATCTATTGTGCATAACATTTTGTTTCAAAACAAAAGTAAATCTTACAATTACGGCTAATGTTACTGAAAGAACTAGTAACATAGCCGTAAGACATATATACATCATATATTATTTTTTGAGTTTGTGACAAACGTATTTGTTGCCAATTGGTGTTTCTATTGCAATATGAGGCAATGAATTGTCAGGAGCTCTACATTCGATTTGCTCCCATTTATATCCTTGAGCTAATTGCTCATTCATTGTATCAATATATTCTCTGTTGTCCATAGACCATAATGCCAGAACGACAACGCCAAATGTTAACATGTTTTATCTCCTTTGAAAAATGGAGCTGGTGATGGGACTCGAACCCGCAACCTGCTGATTACAAATCAGCTGCTCTACCAATTGAGCTACACCAGCCTAACAATATTTTCTTACTAACGCCAAAGGTTTATCACCTTTGTGCCAATAAGAAAATGCTTCTGCTTCGATTGTATGCCTGTCTTTGCTATAACGTTTAGCAACATAATCAGGCACTTCTACATTTACACTTATATTGTGCAAATGATTATTGTTGAAACCAGCTTTACAATCTTGGGCTACATGAACAGCCTCATGAAGTAAAACTTTTCTAAAAACGCTTTCGTGTTTTTCTTTTGGCCAGCCTTGGATAATATTTTCTTTGCAGAAATGTATCTTATTAGCCCAAGGCATGTACCAGCCATCTGACTTTCTATCTCTTTTGCATTCATTTGTATCTACTTCAACAATAACATAATCGTTTAGTTGTTCAATTATATCATCGTAAGCAAACACAGGATGACAACTTGCTAAAAGAAAACACACAAAAATGGCGGAGGATGTGGGAGTCGAACCCACTCTACGCTTATACACGTAGTACGGATTAGCAATCCGCTGCATTACCGTCCTGCCCATCCTCCTAACAAAGTTTATCATTTTATAAACCTTACTGAATAGTCCCTGCCATTAGCACTAAAAGTCACAGTGCTATGACTGTAGACATTCTTAGATGTTTCGTTGTATCTAGTTTCAATTACACATTTATTAGTTGGAGTTTTTTCTCCTCCTAACAATCCTCCGATAAGAGCACCTGCGGCACCATTACCTTTCATGTCACCAATTTGATTACCGATAATGCCGCCAATGATTGCACCTTGCACATCTAAACCACCAATAGTAGGACCTTTGTTTGTCTCGACAGCAGTACATACTTCAACTTCGTATGGTGTTCTGTCAATAACAGTTTTATAGTGATCCTGTATAGATACATCAGATGTGTGTGCAATAGCACCATTGGTAATCATACTAGCACCAATTACTAATCCAATTACAAAAATATTTTTCACTCATGATTCTCCTGTTTCTACTTTTGTTACACGATCATACTTAAATGATCGCCATCCTTTAGCATTTAAATCCCAAACTGTTACATTACCTTTTGGAGGTTCTTTGTCAGTCTTAGGTCTGCTGGATTCTGGAATAAGCTCAAACTTTTTTGTACATGTCATTATACGTTCGTCACCGTCTAGCTTGTTAAACGTAACGACTAGTACTGATTCTCTAAGCTGATTGTTTAATTCATCAAGGGTAGGAATACCCTTTAGTTCAGCGACTTTCGATGATACGATCTGCGAGTCCATATTCTACTGCCTTTTCTGCACTCATAAAATTATCTCTATCCATATCAGCTTGTAATATGTCTACAGGCTGACCAGTGTGTTTTGCATACAACTCTGTCAATCTATCTTTCCAAAATTGTAATTCTTTGTACTGGATCTCAACATCACTTGCTTGTCCTGATGTACCGCCAAGTGGTTGATGGATCATATGCCTTGAATTAGGCAACACCATTCTTTTACCTTTTTCTCCAGCACTTGCTAAAAAACTACCCATTGAAGCCGCCATACCAATAACAATAGTATGCACAGGACATTTAATTAATTGCATAGTATCGTATATACTCATGCCTGCTGTAACACTTCCACCTGGGCTGTTAATATAAAAATTAATTGGCTTTTCTTTATTAGCCGACTCTAAGAATAACATTTGTGCAACGATCAAACTCGCACTCATCTGATTGACATCTGTATCAAGCATGATGATTCTATCTTTTAAAAGCCTAGAATAAATGTCATATGAACGTTCGCCACGACTTTCTTTTTCAATAACTACAGGAACTAAATTAGGCATTAACGTACTCTCCCCATATTGATTTCATAACTTTTTGGTCCTTCACTTATAAACTCCATTCCCACTTTATTGCCTATATACATTCCGTGGTTGTTATAATTTAGCTGAATTTTGTTACCAGCAATAGCAACTATGAGTCTGCTTTCAGGAGTAAAAGACATTATGTCAGCTTCTACTTCTTTGTCGTTATCATTACAAATTACTTTACACTTTTGTTCATATTTTATTTTCATTTTATACCTTATACATTTTCACATAATTTAATTGTGTTTCATTTACTTCAAACAATCTATTTTTAACATGGCTTTTAATCTTTGCTTTTACTCTTCTACGATCGCCTGTTTGCAACTGATACTTAGACCAAAATGAAACAACGTTTCCCATATAATCACAAGTATACACGAATTTTTCGTAATCTGCAATATAATTTTCAGCCAAAACACAAACAACACCTTCAAAATCTTCTTTAGGTTCTCCAATATAGTTACTATTTCTATAAAGTGTTCTAAGTGACTTCTTAAGACTGTTTTCTTTTAGTTCACGAGATACAAGCTCTGGTACATATGCTAAAATGCCTAGCTTGTTTGAATTTACATCTTCAACAAGTATAGCATCAATCATATCCTGTTGAAAGTTATTTAAATTGTTTGCTAAAATACCTAAAGTATATCTACGAAAATGTTTCAAAGCATCCTCTACACCTCTGTAATCATCTTCTGTAATTACAAGTGGCTTGAAGTCCTGTGGACGATGCTCTGGAACCATTTGATATTTTACATAATCTTTATTAGAAAATGCAGTTTCATTAGTTGGCTCACTGAACCTGAAAGTATCTTTTACATAACCTTTGTTTTTTCTATATGCGGCGTATGCAACTGCTAATACATCTTGAGTTTTAAACTTTGTCATGTGTCCACTTTCTTGTGCCTAATTTATTTGCCTGTGCCCATTGAATAAAAAGACCACACTCTCTACCGTGTGCTTCTATTTCCCATGGTTGATCCCAATATCCTGGTTCCTTTGATAACCATCTGCCTTGCCATCTATGCTTGTTTGTTCTTGAGCTCTCGTACAGTTCACCTCTTGCAAATTGTTTTGCATGTACCATTTCATGAGCTAGGGTTTCAAGCATTCTACGTAGTTTTGCCTGTTTATTAATTTCTATATCAAATTCTCTTGGTCTAATAGCATCAGCATAATCCGATGGGATACAATATCCCCAACTGTCGTCTTTGCCGAAATTTTTGATATGTATATTAAATTCAAGATTACTCATTCTAGGCATCATTTTGCCCACACAAAATTCAACCATACTTTTAATGTGCTTTTTTTGTGATTTTGACCCGCCTTTAACATGAATATTCATAAATCTCACCTATTTGCTAATATATACTTATTATAGCAAATATAGAGTTAAAGTCAAGTTTTTTGGTAAATTAATTAAACATGCCTATTAAATCAGGCCCAAATTCGCCGGCTGCCCAACCTAAAGCTACGATTGTTATGACTCCTAGCACTAACCACTTCATTTTAAAGTCATCTACAGTCATTTTAAGTGCCACTAGTTCGTTTCCTAATACACGAACTGATACTTCTAATTTTCCTTGATCATCTTTTGTTGACATGTTTTCTCCTATCTTTTGACCGGCCCATATAGTGATCTCCTGGCTCATAGTTCCATCTTTTGCCATGATGACCCCTTATATCTGCGTATAACATACGCAAATGTACTATGTATTTAATCAGTGGATTCTTGCTTAGTTTCATCCTTTACTTCTTCAATTATTACAGTGCCTTGATCGCCTACTGACACTTTTACTTTTGTTCCTTCTTTCCAGCCTTTCTTTTTCAAAATTTCATCTGGAATCTTCATTATCTTTTTAGTAGGATCATTTGGATCTTCAAAAAAGATATCTTCAGCTTTATATTGTGTAACCTTATCCATATTATCCATTATTTATACTTCCCATCCTAAATCAGCGGCAACAACAAATCTTTCGTCTTCACTCTTTAAAAGTCCTGGTCTATGATATAATTCTGCTGGATATATTATCCAATGTCCTATTAATGGAGGTGTCCAAAATCTTTCTGGATCCTCTACACCTTTAGGAGCAAACTCTGTGCCACATTCTATATCTCCTAGGTTTTCACTAGGTACCTTAAGATAAAAAATTCCACTTAATCTGGGCAAGGTAGCGTTTGCGTACCAAGCATGATGGTGCCAAAGATTATCTCTTTCCTCGGCCCATTTGCTACTGGTCATTACACCCCAGCTTTTTATATGTTTGATTGGCACTTCACCTTTATTAAAAGCAAAACAACTCCAATAAAAACTCATACGTAACTTTGACCAGTGTGGTTTTTTAATAGAAAATACTTCCATTGTAGTTTGGTATTTAGGAGCATTTTTATAATAATCGCCTTGATTGATGATAGATCTAATATCTTCTATAATAGAAGACCTATCATCTTCAGTAATTAGGTGGGTCCAATCAAATGTTTCATACATCGCAAAGATAGCCTACACAGTTATCTGGTGTAGTTTCTACATACGGATCATCATCGTCACCGTCATTATTAATACCAGGTTCTTGCCACCATTTTTCTACAACACCATCATTGATAACTGCCATATATCTCCAGGAACGCAATCCAAAACCTAAATGGTTTTTTCCTATTAGCATCCCCATGTATCTTGTAAAGTTTCCTGAACCATCAGGTATTACTTTGACGTTTTGTATGTTTTGGTGCTTTGCCCAAGCATTCATTACAAAAGCATCATTTACAGAAATACAATAAACTTCATCTATGTCTTGATTACGGATTTTATCGTAGTTTTCTTCAAAACCAGGAAGTTGATATGTTGAACACGTAGGTGTGAACGCTCCTGGTAGACTGAACAATACTACTCTTTTGCCTTTAAGCAGTGAGTCACTGGTTATATCCTCCCAACGATAAGGGTTAGGACCACCAATTGATTCATCTCGGACTCTCATTTTAAAAGTCACGCATGGTATTTTGAAACCTTCAATCATTATTTTTCCTTATGGGTTATGTCTTATTTAACAGTTCAAATTTTAAAAATAACTGTATTTGACTATATATATACTAGCATCAATTATACCACTTGTCAATAAATATTTTAGGAGATATTATGGAAATTCATTTGCTTGCCCTACTCATGATTAAACATGCTATTGCTGATTTGTATCTACAATCGTTCCATAACAATATCAATAAAATAAAGTATATCAGCAATGCCCATAGACATTATGCAGAACACGGAATACTTACTTTCCTAGTGGTAATTTACTTCTTGCCATTTC
>Ga0163111_10000796_pt1 | contig 18909 bp, 19 predicted proteins | sample CRUFie1St18metaG_FD_109645 | JGI IMG/M metagenome (GOLD analysis project Ga0163111, IMG submission 109645) | Marine microbial communities from the Costa Rica Dome - CRUD Field 142mm St18 metaG | ecosystem: Environmental > Aquatic > Marine > Oceanic > Photic zone | place: Costa Rica: the Eastern... | reverse complement strand
TGGCCAGTCTTTGCAGCTTTCGGAATCCTTGTTCTAACTCTTGTTCAAGAATTGGGTCAAAATGAAACCAGTCGATTAACAGCTACGAGCACCTCCCAAGCAATGCTTCGGTGGTGCGTTCCTATACTACTGGCAGGATTAGGGGGACTCTTTTCAGAAAGAGCTGGAGTTATAAATATAGGCCTCGAAGGAATGATGATACTAGGAATGTGGTTTGGAGCCTGGGGAGCTTTTAACTACGGACCCTATTGGGGGCTTCTAATCGGAGCTATTGGAGGGGCCATAGGTGGGCTTCTTCATGCAATAGCAACTGTTGGGTTTGGCGTTGATCATATTATCTCCGGTGTAGCCATTAATATCTTGGCGCCATTCGCTGCGCGTTTTCTTTCATCTGAGATATTCACTCAATATCAAGGCGGATCTATAACACAATCACCTCGTGTCGAAAGTGCAGGTGAACTCACTTTACCTTTCCTAGCTGGGGGTTGGGGAACACCCAACCTATTCAAGACTATGCGGAATACAGATATCCCATGGTTAAGCGACATTGGAAGTGTATTGCTCGGACTTACTACGAGAATTTCATGGGCTACTCTCATTGCACTTGCTTTGGTTCCTATCAGTACTTGGATTTTATGGAAAACAAGATTTGGGCTTCGTGTTCGTATTAGCGGAGAGGACCCTTGGGCCGGAGAATCTCAAGGTATTAATATCTATTGGTACAAATACCTTGCTGTAATAATTGGTGGCGGATTAGCAGGTCTAGGCGGAGCTTTCATTACGACTGAATTGTCAGGAATCTATCAAGAAGGCGGAAGTAGCGGAAGAGGTTTCATCGGATTAGCTGCCCTAATCTTTGGCAACTGGAGGCCGAGTGGAATTCTTGCAGGTTCGCTTATCTTCGGTTACCCATTCGGACTCGGGCTTAGAGACTTAGACGGGTTTGCTTCTCATGCGCTACTACTTGTCAATGCTATTGCATTAACCGGAGTAGCTATTTGGGCAATACGCAATAGAAGAACCTCTGATGGCGTTATTGCGTTAACTCTTGCTACAGGGTCAGCGTTTTGGTATTTCTATAGCGATACCGTCCCAGACTGGTGGGTAAATATCCTTCCCTATGCAATAGTTATCATTGTTTTGATCTTCTTTGCTCAACGCTTGCGCATGCCAGCAGCGAATGGACAAATTTACCGACGCGGACAAACATAAAAGAGATATGAGTGTATTAACTACAGAGCAAAAGAACTCTTTTAATGAAGACGGTGTTCTAGTGCTTCCGGACTTTTTCTCAATTCAAGAATGCGATTCATTGATGTCTAGAATGGCGACGATCATTGATAAAGCGAATGATGTAAGCTCAACCGTATTCTCAACCACGGATCGGACTCACAGTCAAGAGGACTATTTCCTTACCTCTGGAGACAAAATACGGTTTTTCTATGAGCAACAAAGTAAAGACTCAAATCCTTCGGAATTGTCCCTAAATAAAGTAGGGCATGCATTGCATGATCTTGATCCTGTCTTTTCTAACTTTGTCAGACAAAAGAAGGTGGCAAACCTTGCAAGCGATATTGGGTTTGTAGATCCTCTTCTTCTGCAATCAATGTACATCTTTAAACCTCCTCATATTGGTGGCGAGGTTGTATGGCACACTGACCACCCGTTTCTGTGGACTGATCCGCCATCTGTTGTGGGTTTCTGGGTAGCTCTTGAAGATGCAACCATTGAGAATGGGTGCTTATGGTGCTTACCAGGGCTACACAAACAACACCCCAAAGAACGATTTCGGAGGAAAGATGGTGGGGGTACCGAAATGATTACGCTAGATGATACAGATTTCCCTACAGAGGATAAAATTCCTCTCGAAACTTCTAAGGGGACATTGGTAGTTCTGCATGGTCTACTACCCCACTGGTCAAGTGCAAACCATTCAGAATCTTCTCGACATGCCTTCACTCTGCACATGATTGAGGCTTCTGCCCATTATCGAGAAGACAACTGGCTACAACGCGCACCTGATATGCCGTTGAAGGGGTTTGCGACCTAATCCATTATGGAAATCCCCGCTATCACAAAAGAATCTCTGCGCAGCTTCCCCAAAGTTCTTCTGCACGACCACTTAGACGGGGGTCTCAGACCTGAGACCATAATTGAGATAGCACATTATACGAATTACCTATCTTTACCAAGCTATGAAACAACAGAGTTAGAGACTTGGATGCTAGCTACAGCAAATCAAGGAAAACTTGAACTCTACTTAGAAGCTTTCACCCACACAATAGCCGTTATGCAAAATGAAGAGACTCTCTTCCGTATCGCAGAAGAATGCGTACACGACCTTAACGATGACGGAGTCATATACGCTGAGGTCCGTTTCGCACCTGAACTATTTGAAGAGAAAGGCCTCATGCTGGATGAAATCATTAACGCTGTTCTACAGGGTTTCGAGTCCGGTATGCGCGATAGAGAGATCATAGTCAAAGGAATTCTATGCGCCATGCGCTCAAGCGACAGAAGTACAGAGATTGCTGAAACAGCAATCTCTTTCATGGATAAAGGTATTGTCGGTTTTGATATTGCTGGACCTGAGATTGATTTTCCTCCCAAACTTCACAGACAAGCATTTGATATTGCTCACAGCAATAGTCTCCCGATCACAATCCACGCAGGAGAGGCAGCTGGTCCCGACTACATCGAAGAAGCTCTCACCATATGTCATGCTTCAAGAATTGGGCATGGAACCAGTGTGAGAGAAAAGATCTCTGATAACAATGAAGCGATAGTAACTAAAGGGATAGCTAGTGAACTAGTTGATAGGGGTATTGCTTTGGAGGTATGCCCTACGTCAAACATCCATACCGGAATAGTTAACTCAATTCACAACCACCCAGTTAATACATTCTTGGATGCGGGATTAACGGTAACGATTAACACCGATAACCGTTTGATGTCGTCAACATCTTTGACGAATGAATTCCTTCACTGTAGCAACGCTTTTAATTGGACTTGGGAAGAAATAACTTCCGTAACTTTAAACGCTGTTGAGAATGCATTCCTCACTCAGGCCGAAAAGGATAAGCTAGTAAGCAGACTGGACTCTTGGAAAAGAGATAACGGGATGTCAAATGAAGGAAACAAGTGACTGAAATTGAGCTAGTCGGAATAGACGCAGATGACACGTTATGGCAAAGCGAAACTTTTTTCGCCGAGGTAGAAGAGAACTTCATTGAGCTCATGAGTAAGTACTCTTCTGATACGGGTCTTGAAGAGTCTCTTTCATCTAACGAAATTACTAACCTTCGGGTTTTCGGATATGGGGTTAAGTCATTTACTCTTTCAATGATTGAAACTGCACATCTGGCTTCAGGAGGGAACATAGCGAGTTCTGATATAAAACAAATTATTTCATGGGGCAAAGAATTACTCCAACACCCAGTTATTCTTCTTGACGGAGTCGAGGAAGCGATCCAAGAACTGGCATCTGATTTCACTGTTTACATTGTTACCAAAGGGGATTTGCTGCACCAACGAAGCAAGATTGAAGACTCGGGTTTAGATAAGTTAGTTGCTGGGTTTGATATTTTTCATGAGAAAGACCCTGAATCTTACTTGGATTTTCTCAATGAAAAGGATGTTGACCCAAAGAATTTCCTGATGGCCGGCAATAGCTTACGGAGTGACGTTCTCCCCATCGTCGCCATTGGAGGACATGCCGTTCATATCCCTTACGAATTGACATGGGACTATGAAAAAGTAGCAGATGGCAAAGTCCCCAAATCTGGGTATTCAGTCATTGAGAGCATCAAAGATTTGCCTAGTTTCGTCTCCGAATTACATAGGTAAATCTATCAAAACTCGCAAAGGATGATTAGAAAGATGCAAAGCAATAGTTCAGTAAAGCTCTCCACAGAGGTGACAAAGGCAAAGGCTGATGGAGTACCAATCGTATGTTTGGAGTCAACGGTGTTTAGCCAGCTAGGTTTACCGTCTCCTTCGAATGCTGAAGCTTTAGAACTATGTTTGTCAACTCTAAGAAATAATGATGTAGTGCCAGCTGTAAGTGCAGTAATTGATGGAGAGTTGCGACTTGGACTGGAAGAACCTGAATACGAGCGAATCTTCACAGCAACCTCCAAGGTTTCAGTTAGAGACCTCCCCGTTGCTGTCGGGAAGGTATTGGACGTTGGAGTCACGACTGTCTCTGCTTCACTCGCTATTGCCGATGCAGCCGGAGAGAAAGTCTTTTGCACCGGAGGTATCGGAGGAGTTCATCGAGGTGCTCACATGACAGGTGATATAAGTGCAGATCTTCATGCGTTGTCAAGATTTAATGTTCTCTGTGTGAGCGCTGGAGCGAAAGCTTTCCTTGATCTTGCTGTCACTCTTGAATATTTAGAGACTTTGGGGGTGCCTGTTTTAGGTTGGGAAACTAATGAGTTCCCAGCGTTTTATTTACGTCAGTCAGGTTTAGAAATTCCTAGAGTTGACTCTGTTGAAGAAGTTGCTTCTATTTTTAAAACTATTAGCAATCTTGGGCACCAGCATGGGCTTCTTCTCAACGCACCGATACCTATTGAAGCTGAGCTTGACTCTGAAATAGTTTGGTCCTTGATTAAAAATTGTATTGAAGATTGTGATCGCCAAGGAATAAGCGGCCAGGCTGTTACCCCATTTATCCTTGAACAGCTTGCAAATGCTACAAAGGGTCAGAGCATTCCAGCAAATTTAGCCCTATTGCAAAATAATGCTGAACTCGCTAGCCGCATTGCACGCGTTCTTTATTCGTAGTCTTGCCCTTTACGATGCTCAATTCGATTCGTGGCATCATGAAGACCTGGCAACTGAGGTTCGGCAACTCCTAACTTTTCGGTAACCGCATCCACAACATAGCTCTCAACGTCTTGCCACGTATGCGCTCGTGGTCCAGTCAAGTGACGATTATATGGTTGATCAAAAATTATGACTTTCTTATTATCGTTTTGGAACGCTTCAATATTATGAGGGCCATCGTCAATATAAAGATCGGCATTCAATGCTGATTTCGCTCCTATAAAACACAAGTCACGGTAAGGAATGTTTGCTCTATCTAACCAATCGGCTGTATCGCCAGCAGCGATTGCATGCCCCCAATTCACATATAATCTATGACTAATTATTCTTATCCAGATCCCTTGGTCGGAAAGACGCCAAAGAACTTCGGAAGCGCCGGGAATAACCGGCATATCTCGGAACATGCGATGCTCTACGACAGCTTTCTCGTGCAGCTTCTCAAAATCATGCATAGAGAGGCCCCACTCTTCAAAACCCCAACTACGGTCAAGGGTCAGTGATTCGGGTTCCACACCTAATTCTTTTGCAACAATATCTCTAAAAATTAGGTTGTGGTCTCCACAAACTCCGTCAAGGTCAACGCCAAGTACAAAGGAATTTTTGATTGTTTTCTCCTTTTGTATTCTCTCAAACTTAAGAATAGCCTCAGATACGAATGGCATCCGATATGGTGAGGTTAGGTGTGACGTGGACGTAGAAATTGTTAACCATAATCTAATTCTTGAACGACTCAGTACTCTTCGTAACTCTGAAACATCTAACAAAGCATTCAGGCAGAATCTCCATGACCTGTCAACGTTTCTTGTATATGAAGCCGTGCGAAATGTTGCTTTGGATAAACAGACAGTGGAAACGCCGCTAACTTCAACCGATGGATGGGCTCTAGCATCATCACCGATACTTGTTCCTATCGTTCGAGCGGGTTTGGGCATGCTTGATGGGGCGTTAAATCTTCTTCCTGACTCAGATGTTTGCTTTTTGGGTGCTAGGCGTGATGAGGAAACATTTCAGCCTGAGGTTTACATGAATACGCTCCCAGATGACTTGGCTGGAGCAGACGTTATTGTTCTGGACCCTATGCTCGCTACTGGGGGATCTTTACTTCATGCCTTACGTGTTATTACAGCATCAGGCGCCGGATCAATTACAGCAGTAAGTATTCTCGCTGCCCCTGAAGGTATCGATGCGATCAAATCAAGTGGTATTGATGGAAAGTTTTGTGTTGGTTTCGTTGACGAGGGTCTGAATAACTCGGCGTTCATTGTCCCGGGTTTAGGTGATGCTGGGGATAGACAATTTGGAAGAATCAACTAAGTCCTAAGATTTCCTTAAAGTGATTCTCTAGCGAAAGTCCTAAATTTTCAAGAAGAACTTTAGCCTGACCACTCGCTTGAGGAAGTTCTTCTCTTTGCGATACCGGTATAACTATTTCCATATATAACTTGATCATTGGTTCAGTTCCACTGGGACGAATTGAGATACGTACATTATTTTCAATTAGCATTACGATCAGGTCTGTACTGGGTAAACCAGTTTCATTATTCGGTGAGAGATAGTCTTTCACTTCAATTACCTTCATCTGGTTTACCGCACTTAAAGGGTTGGCTCTGAGATCTTTCATCACCTGAGGTATAACCTCATTAGGCTTTCCTGAGTCAAACCGTACTCTCCACGTCTTAGTAACATGATGTCCGTATTCCAATGAAAGAGCATCAAGCTCATCTTCGAGGGTTTGTCCTTGTTCCTTGAGTACCGCAGTAAGTTCTGCGATCATTAATGCTGCCGAAATTCCATCTTTATCGCGCACTGCAGTAGTGGTTGCGTACCCAAGCGCTTCTTCGTAACAGAAAATTGGCTGCAAGGAAGGATCGTTATATGCAGTTGGAATGATCCACTTAAACCCAGTTAGCGTCGTGGCGTGTTGAACGCCATGTTTGAAAGCAACCTTAGAAACAAGTTTTGAGCAAACGATCGTAGTTACTACTTTTCTGTTATCACCCGTTGTTTTCCTAGCTACGTGATTGAATAAAAGAGCCCCTATTTCATCTCCACTTAATAATTTCCAATCGCCGTTGATTGTTGGGATAGCTACAGCGAGACGGTCACCATCCGGATCGTTCGCAAGTGCGAGGTCTGCATTTGATGCTTTAGCGAGATCAATTACGGAGTTCATGACCCCATGCTCTTCTGGATTAGGAAAAGATACGGTAGGAAAATCAGCATCAGGGTCCATTTGCGTTCTTACTGGTATTAGTTCACCTGCTCGGGCTTTCATGAAGCTTTTCTGAATCAATTTCATTGCTACCCCATGAAGAGGCGTGTAGGCGATTCGAATTTTTGGATCTTGTTGTGTTACTGACCTCGTTATGGCTTCACAATATGCCTCTTCAATGTTTTCATCAGCAGTGAAGCGGGTTCCTTTTCCTGATGGAAGATTTATAGAGGGAAATTCCGATTTAAGTATCAGTTGGTCGATCTCTTCGTCTATGGGTGCTCTGAGTTGGGCTCCATCACGCATATATACTTTGCAGCCGTTGTCGGTGCTGGGGTTATGGGAAGCTGTAACCATAATGCCCATTTCTGCTTTGAGGTGACGAACACTGAATGCGAGCAAAGGAGTAGGGATGAGTTCGGGGAAAATGACTACGTCAATGTCATTGGCTGTCATGACTGTTGCAATATCTTCTAAAAAATCTTTACTTTTATGGCGTCCATCTCTGCCCAACACTACTTTTGAACCTGCTCCTAGATATGAAGCTAACCCTATTGCGAGCCGCCTAACCGTTAGTTGGTTCATTCTGTTAGGTCCAGGGCCAAGTTGACCTCTTAGTCCAGCAGTTCCAAATCGGATTCTGGAGCTGAATAACTTTTCAATCGCAAGTGTGTCCGATCGGTTCAGTAAATTAATTAAGTGCCCACGAGTAACTGGGTCAGGGTCGTGCTTTATCCAGCTTTTCAATTTTGATTCAACCGAATCTTTATTTGCTTTTGGAGACATTAGTTTCGGAATTCGGATTCGATAAGACTTTTGAGGGGCACAAGAGGTCGAGCACCTGTGTGCGTAATTATCTCTGCAGCTGCGATTGATGCCAGTTCCCCACATGTTTTTAGGTCGAGTCCACGGGCATAGCCGAATAAGAAGCCTGAAGCGTACAGATCTCCAGCACCGGTGGAGTCTATTACCTGACTCACTGCTTTAGCGGCTACTCCAGTGATCTCATCTTCTGTGACAATTATTGACCCTCGTTCAGCGAGAGTAAGACAGGCGACTTTAACTTTTCCTTGAATCCATTGCGCTGCTTCACTAAGAGTTCTACATCCACTGAGTTCTTTAATTTCATCTTCGTTTCCGAAGAGGATGTCGACTTGCTCATTTATGAGGTCAATCCATTCATCTTTATGCCGTGAGACGCAGAAGCTATCTGAAAGCGTAAATGAGATGGTGCGGTTCGCGTTTTTTGCTATTGCTATAGCTGAGCGTATGGTATCTTTTGTTGTCTCAATATCCCAGATGTAGCCTTCGCAGTATAGGATTTGTGCATTCTCAAGCAGATGTGTATCGAGGTCGTCTTTGCTGAGGTTTGTGCTTATTCCCAAATACGTGTTCATTGTTCTTGATCCGTCAGGTGTCACTATGATCATGGATCGAGCTGTTGGTAGGCCTTCCGATGCTGGTTTTACTCCGAAGTGAACTCCGGCAGCGTTTATGTCGTGTGTGAAAAATTCACCCAAGTGGTCGTCACGTATTTTTCCTATATATGCGGCTTTGCCACCTAACGAAGCTATCCCAGACATTGTGTTTGCTGCTGAGCCTCCAGACGATTGAACTGTTGGGCTCATCTCGTTGTAGAGGTTTACTGCTGTGTCGGTGTCAATTAGAGCCATTGAGTCCTTGATGAGATTATGGTCATTAAGAAAGTTTTCACCCTCATGACTGATGACGTCTACAATTGCGTTGCCTATTCCTACGACATCGTATGAGGCTTTGGGGTTAGTTTTTTTATGAATGTCCGGCATGGCCTAGCTACGATTGTGCCTTTATATGTGCGAGGAATGTTAAATCATCTTGACACTGTAAGGCAATTGGTTTCATATTGAGATTGTACCTTCAGTTCTGTTCAATAAATGAAGGATTTAGGGAACAAGATGTTATCTAAAGCAGAAGCATCCCAGAAAACAAACTGAGGGAGTCCTAAGTACTCCGCCCTAAGACTCCCTCGTTTACCCCTATACAAACAAGCGTTTATTGACGCTTTGTATAGGTTTCTTAATTTAGCACAGAAATATTGTGGGAAGAGGATTTTAGGGGATGAGAGAATTCAAGATTGGCATTAGCAACTAGATACAAACGAAACTGTGGCTGGTAATTACATAGTGTTAATTAGCTACTCTTCGCATGCTCCATTGCGTCTTTCCAACTAACCCCTTCGCTTATCATTTGTTTGTATTGCATTACATGTCGGGGGCGGTTGAATCCAAGGATACCCACAAGCTTTCCATCACGTCCGTAGGCTGCGGCGAAGCGCCGTTCCTCTGTAGAGCCCGTAACAATTTGGACCTCATCAGTAGATCGAGTTCTCCCGGCTAGCTGAATTTTGCGATCAAATTGGTCAGTCCAAAACCACGGCGTTGGGGCGTATGGTTCTATTTTATTTCCTCCGGTTAACAATCGCCGTGCCGCATAGATTCCTTGTTCAACCGCATTATCCCAATGCTCAACACGCATATGTTCACCAAAAAGTCTATTGGGCCATCGAGCTACATCTCCAGCAGCGACTATCCCAGGTGCAGCTTGACAGGTTTCATCGCACACGATTCCGTTATCGATAGTAAGTCCGCTATTATCCAACCATTCAGTATTGGGCCTCACCCCGATACCAACAATAACGATGTCAGCGTCAATTTCTGTTCCGTTAGCAAGAACAACTTTCTCTACTCTTTCTTTCCCTTTAAAGGACTCGACTGGAGTACCTGTAATGACTTTGACCCCGTGATCTCGATGGACATTGGCAGTTACGGTTCCCATCTCAGTTCCCAGCACCCGCTCAAATGGAACCTCTGCTGCCTCTATCATCGTTACGTCAAGTCCTCGCTGACGGGCTGTTGCAGCAACTTCAGCTCCTATAAACCCTGCTCCAACGACAACTACCTTTTGTGGTGTTTTCTCTAACTCAGAACGGATTGCCATTGCATCGTCTAGACCGCGGAGTGTATAGATCCCTTGAAGATCTCCGCTCATACGGAGCGATATACATCTTGCCCCTGTGGCGATAATGGCTCCATCGTATGTTATTGATTGACCCGAATCTAACGTTATTTTTTTCTCGGCGATGTTTAGGTCAGTTGCTCTGGCACCTAGGTGCCATTCAAGTGATAGTTCATCATTTTTCGCAGGACTTGTGAGAGCTACCTTGTCGGGCTCCCATTCTCCAGCAAGCACTTGTTTGGATAAAGGAGGTCGGTCGTAAGGTAGGTGCGGTTCGTCTCCTATGAGATGGATTACTCCGTCGAAACCTTCTGCTCTGAGTGTCTCAGCGGAGCGAAGTCCAGCTAGGGAAGCTCCTACAACAATGATTTCTTTCAGCTGTCAGCCCTCTGCAATTGCAATTGCCTGCTTGGGGCATCTTTGTGCTGCTTCCTCTACCTGTGCTTTTAGATCCTCACCAGGCTCTTCATTCAGAATGTAGAGGAAGTCGTCATCGCGAACTTCAAAAACTTCTGGAGCTATTTGCATGCAAATAGCGTTGCTTTCACAAAGATCAAAATCGACTTGAATTCGGTAACCCATTTGTCCTCCATTAGTAATGGTTTTAATAGCATAGTGCAAATTTGTTGAGTGATGCTCAATCAGTTTGTTCGATTTTTTCACTTGAGCAACTTAGTTTCTCGGATGTTCGCTCGAGCACCTTATTTTCACCGACTTGAATATTGATGGTTCCTTCTATTTCTTTTACTGCATACAACCAAAGACTTAATGCCTGACATAATTCGTCTGCTTCTTGAAAGCCTGATCCGAGCGGAAGTTTACCATTGAGCCCTATTATTTCGATCCCGTTGAATATGACAGTGGTTTCTGTTTCTTCATTCCAATTTGCGTCGGTGTAGTTTGATGTGAGGAATAATTCCAGTTCATTTTGGGTGTCTGCCTGTTTATCTGTAACGAGATCCTGCACAACCTCAGTTTCAATATTGCAGTTTTGAGCGTTATATGTCTGAAAGAAATTTTGCGCCTCTATAGCTTCGGGGTCGAATGTTGCTGCAAAGAGTTGGTCAAGCGCTGATATTTCTGCAACATCGGCTGAGGTGTTACGTATTTTGGTAACGATTTTTTTTATTTCTGATGGCGCAAGCGAGATGAGTAGATCAAGTTCATCAATTGGTAAATTTGTGTCGGGAATACCTAGGTCAAGATTTTTGGCTACCACATCACAATATGCGTCTAGGTCACCATCAGCACTACTCCCGCAAGACGTTGTGATAGGAGTGACTGCAAGAAGGACTGCGAGTATGACTGACAAGGGTTTGCCAGTTGCTTTTCTTGTATGGGCAGGCATCAATAACTTATTTCTAGGATGTTGGCTTGTCTTTTCCTACTACCCACATAGCGAAGTATTGTGCTCCTCCGCCATACGCATGACCCATAGCTTTCCGGGCATCTTCCACTTGATGCTCACCGGCCATTCCTCTAACTTGAAGGGCTGCTTCAGCGAATCTGATCATTCCGGATGCTCCAATTGGGTTGGAGGATAAAACACCTCCCGAGCAATTTATCGGTAAGTCACCACCTTCTATATGTGTGGCTCCAGACTCTACTAGCTTCCAGCCATCTCCTCTCTCGCAAAAACCGAGACTTTCCAGCCACATCGGTTCATACCAACTAAAAGGAACATAGATTTCGGCGACGTCTATCTCTTCCCTTGGGTTTTTAATTCCTGCTTGGTTCCATAAATCTGAGGCACATTCCCTACTTGCTTGGGGGTTTACTTCATCGCGACCCGGAAAGTTATTTGCCTCGCTTCGCATAGCTCCAGCATGTATCCAAGCGGGATTATTTGATTTTTTAGCCTCTGCTTCGTTTACGATGATCATTGCTGCTGCTCCATCGGATGACGGACATGTTTCAGAATACCTAATGGGTTCCCAAAGCATCGGGGACTCAACTACTTGGTCAAAAGTTAAGTCAGGCTGATGGAGATGTGCGTATGGATTCAGTAGTGCGTGTTGTCGGTCCTTGAACGCAACCATGCACCCTATGAGTTCGGGTGCTTGAGTCTCTTCCATATACTGGCGAATAATTGGAGAGAAGTATCCTCCAGCTCCAGCATTGATTGAGACTTGGAAAGGCTGCTTGAGGCTAAGAGCCCACATTGCATTGGATTCGCTCTGCTTTTCCCAAGCAACAGTTAAAACCCGCTCATGCACACCTGAATGCACGAGTGAGGCGGCTACAAGCGCTGTTGAACCTCCGACTGAACCTGCTGTGTGGACTCTGAGCATAGGTTTGCCAACTGCTCCAAGCGCTTCTCCTAGGAATATTTCCGGCATCATTACGCCTTCGAAAAAGTCAGGTGCCTTTCCCATGACAACCGCATCAATGTCTTCCCATTCCATTTCAGCATCTTTGAGGGCACGCTCAGCTGCTTCGCGGACAAGACCGGGCATTGATACATCTCCGCGTGTCGCTGAAAATTTTGTCATCCCTACACCAACGACTGCTGCTAACTCTCCTCCTGCTGCCATTATTCCTTCTCCCCTGATAGGACACACATCAGATTTTGTTGCATAAGTGGTCCGGAAGTTGCGTGCGCAAGAGTTCGATTAGCTTCTTCATTCCATATAGCACGCGCTGCCTCAGCGATCCGGAGAAGCCCTGAAGCCATGAGGGTTTCAGCTTTTATTGGGTGGTTTTTTGAGCTTTTCTCTGGATTAAGCGGAAGATTCAGTTCCTTCCTGAGTAGGACGTCATGCACGGTGTAAGCGGTATGTATTTCTGCTAGATCTATCTCCGCTTTATACAATCCAGCTTTCTCAGCAGCTTTCTTTGCCGAAGGAATAGTAGAAAGATTACGGACACCAAAGTGATGACTATCAATTCTGTGGTCTATGCCAGTTATCCATGCTGGTTTTTCACAAAGTTCCTCTGCTTTACCTTCTGCAGCAAGAATCATTGCGACTCCCCCATCAGCATATGTTGGGCAATCGGCTTGACGGAGTGGGTTAGCTAACATCGGCTGTTCAAAATATTGTTCTTTATTCTCTACTGTTCCTGCTCTAAGCGCGCAATCAGCTAAATCTTGGATCGTTATTTCCCCTTTTTCTAGGAGATGTCTGGCTTGAAGGGCTGTAATGGCGTGAGCATCTGGCCAAAGTGGGGCAACATAATATGGGTCTAGTTGAGTGGAGAGCACATCTTGTAGTGATCCAGGTGATGGTTTGCCATATGAGTAAACCAAGGCTGTGTCTATAACTCCCATTTGGAATTTGACCCATGTTTCATAGAGAGCCCATGCCCCATCCATCTCTACATGGCTTTCTGAAATGGGAGGAACAGGTCCGACTGCGTCGAGAGTCATCACGAAAGAGAATGCTTGACCCGCTAGGAAATCAGAACTTCCGGAGCATGTGAAACCAATTTCAGTTTGATCTAAGCCAGTTTCTTCTCGAACTTCCGAGATTAACGGCACCATCATTTCAACTTCATTATCGAGCATCTTTTCTTCTTGTCGGCTTGCTGCGGAAACAATAGCTACCTTACGCATCAGATTTTCCTCCCCTCCGTACGTGCCAACCTCGAACTCCGGCTTCATCAAAGGGTAAATCTGGCTCACCAGTAGGGCGCCAATACAAAATATTTTCGGCTGTCATTCCAATTTCTTCATCTGGTTTCCAAACTGCTTCAACTCTCATCCCTATCCGGCACTCTTCAGGTGGACATTCGGCTACAAGATTGAGGAAACCAACGTCAGCTCCATCTAGGAATATCCACGCCGAAATGTACGGCAACTCCAGGTCGCGACCAGGTATAGGAACATTTGTCACGCAGAAAGATCCAATGTGACCTGTGTGGGGCATCTCTATAAACTCTTCACAAAGCGCACCGTATCTTGGGTCAGACCCTCTTGGGGGGACAAGTACTGCCCCATCTACAGGTGAAATAGTTCCGAGTATTTTTTTGTTGGCAAATTCACGCAAATAGGTTTGGGCGGCCACGCCAGGTGTGAATGTGTATTCCATTCTGATTGGTGTTCGCACTGATTGAACTTGTTCAAGGTCTTTAATTGAGGATGGAACGTTGATCTCAGGCATTGTTTTCCTTCTCTGGAACGAAACCTTCAATGTCTTGAATATGCCCTTCCGTCTCTTGCTTCCATTTAATTCTGACTCTCATTCCGGTTTCCATAAGGTCTGAGCTTTCTGCTAGAACAGCGTGAAGGAAAGGCGTATCTGAATCATCAAGTAGAATCATTGCTAATGCGTGAGGTTTATTCCATGGAGATTGATCTCGTGGGTCTTGAACCCATGTCCATGTTGTAACTACTCCGGTTTGGCCGACTTCAACCATTTCAGTTAGTGCTTTAGAGGTCACGGGGTCGTATTCGGTTGGCGGAACAAGAACGGTTCCGTCCTCTCTTTTAATACCGAGCATGATTTTTTCTCGTAACCCCGTCATGAATGCACCGATCACGGGACCTGTCGTTCTCGTAAAGGGATATTCCAGTACTATTGGGGCGCTAAGTCGTTCCTCAGGATTCACTCGATTTCCTTTGCTTAGAGCGGACTAAAATTCTATTACTTGACGGATAACTTCACCGTTTCGAACAGCTTCAAGAGCTGGATTGATCTCGTCAATCTTGATTCGTCGTGTGATCATTCCTTCCAGATCAAGTTGTCCTTGTTTATAGAGTCGAAGCAGTTTATGGAAATCGCTTCTCACGTCTGTTCCCCCATAATATGAACCGACTAGTGTTTTTTCCATAAAGAATAATTCAAATGCGCTAAACTCAACCATTTCTTCGGCTCTTCCGACGCCGACAATGCATGCGGTTCCACCGCGGCGGATAGCGTCGTAGGAGGCTCGCATTGTTAGTGGTCGCCCTATGCATTCTAGGGCAAAGTCAAACCCGTCGCCGCCGGTAATTTCTAACTTTGCGCCATCGACGTCTTCTGGCTTGACTGCGTGCGTGGCTCCGAATCTGCGAGCATCGTTAAGCTTCTCATCGTTGAGGTCTACAGCGACGATCTCTGCGGCCCCAGCTATGCGCGCACCTTGGATGGCGGCGATACCTACACCACCAGCACCATAGACAATGACTGAGGATCCGGGCGTTACTTTAGCAGTATTTAATGCTGCGCCAGCTCCAGTCATCACACCGCAACCGATTAGCGAGGCAATATCTAATGGAATGTCAGGATCGATTTTTACCACTGCTTGCTTTGGTAGGAGCGTTTTCTCAGCAAATGTTCCTGCTCCCGCCATAGCATGAACATCTACATCGCCTTCTCTGAAGTGCGGAATCATCATTGATCCGAATTGAACTGTCATACAAAGATTCGGGCTTGAGTGGTCTATGCAAAATTTGCATCCGCCACAAGGAGGAGACCATACGACTATGACATGGTCTCCGACAGCGACTTCAGTAACATTTTCACCGACTTCTTCAATGATTCCTGCTCCCTCATGCCCTAGTACAGCTGGGGCGGGCTGAGGTATGGTTCCGTTCATTGCTGAAACGTCTGAGTGACAGACACCGGTGTGTGTGATTTTGACTATAACGTCATCTGGACCCGGGTCTTTGATCTGAATCGTATCGGTTACGTCTAAATCATTATCACCAGTGTTGCGTAAAACTGCAGCGAGCATAGTGGACTCCTATCTCTTTCTCCTTTATGAAAATAGGCGGATTGAGCGCAAATGTAAAACTATTGTCTGAATAACTAACAGGATTCTTGAACCTCTACCATGTGATAATGGATCAGTTTCCTCAGAGAAGTAGTAAGTCCTATTCTTTGCTATGGCGAGGACTGACTAAATCTTGCCCGGTATGTGGGGAACGTCGATTATTCAGTAAGTGGGTGAAAATGGTTGAGCGATGCCCGAATTGTAATCTTCGGTTTGAAAGAATTGAAGGGCATTGGGTTGGTGCTGTTGGTATGAACACTATCTTTTCTTTTGTTCTTCTGTTTTTGGGGCTTGCGATCTTTTTCTTTGTTACGTATCCGGATATTCCTATGGGTGGATGGGTTTTTCTGTTTGCAGGAGGGTACGGGTTTGTGCCTTTACTGTTCTATCCAAGTTCAAAGACGCTTTGGACAGCTATTGATATTCTTATGCGCCCTCTCGAAGATAAAGATTTCGATGAATCTGTTTAGCGGGGAATGCGTTAAAAGAGGTTTGGCTTAGGCTACTTATCTATCTCGTTTATCTTTCTGCTAGGTTACTAATTGATGAAAATAGATGTTCTGTTAAGCGGTGATTTAACACAGATGGGTCCACTTTCTAAAGACCTAGCTGATGCGGGCGCAGATGGCTTGTTCACATATGAGGGAAAGAGCGATGTTTTTTTCCCGTTAGTTCGTGCTGGTGAACTAACTGACTGCATGCTATACACAAACGTTGCTATAGCTATTCCTCGTAGCCCTATGCATCTTGCGTATCAATCATGGGATCTGCAACGATTATCACACGGTAGATTTGCTCTAGGTTTGGGCTCTCAGATTCGTCCACATATTGAGAATCGATACGGCAGCGTTTGGGATAGTCCCTTAGGGCAGATGCGTGAGATCATTGAGGCTACCAAAGCTATTTTTGACAGTTGGCAAACTCAGTCAACTCTTAATTTCATTGGGAAATGGACAAGACATACATTAGCTTCACCCATGCTTACACCTGATCCTTTGCTTCATGGTCCACCTCCTATATGGCTAGCTGCTCTTGGACCAAAAATGACGGAACTGGCGGGTGAAGTCGCTGATGGGCTTTTAGTGCATCCATTTACCTCTCAGTCGCACCTTGAGACCCACACAATTCCAAATCTTTCTAGAGGGTTAGCGAAGCGTTCTGAAGCTTCGCAAGATTTTGTTGTGACTGTCGGTGCAATTGTTGGCATCCATGATGGCTCCGATGAGGGAAAACTAGAAGCTGAAACGATAGTCAGGGGGTTGCTTGGTTTTTACGGCTCTACACCGGCATATCGACCTGTTCTCGACACTCATGGATGGGGGGATTTACAGCCAAAGCTTCGTCAATTGACGAAGGAGGGACGATGGGATCAGCTTGGTACTTTGTTTGACGACACTCAGATTTCTACGTTATCGATCATCGGAACTGCTGAGCAAGTGGGTGGAGAACTTCGGAATCGCTTTAGTGGGATTGCTGACCGATTAGCATTGTCGATACCGCAAGGCATCCAGAATTCTGATTTGTCTGCTCTCGTTAAAGCGACACGCCTTTAACGCTGAAAATTACTATCTTTAAATTGATCTTGCAGAACATTTTTTGTGATTTTGCCTGATGGGTTTCTCGGTATGTTCTCAACAATTTGCAGTTGTTCAGGAATAGCATTTCGTCGCAATCCAGACTCGTTGAGATAGTTCCTCATCAGTTCAAGAGTTAACGGAGCAGATTGGTCGTTGAGCGCAATGACTGCGCAAGCGCGTTCACCTGTAGTTTCGTCCGGTAATCCTATGACAGCAACATCTTGCACTAAGTCGTGTTCAAAGAGTAAGTCCTCTACTTCTTTGGCTGAAATATTTTCGCCATGCCGTATGATGACGTCTTTCAGTCGCCCTGAGATAACGACATAACCATCTTCGTCAATGATTCCCAAATCACCGGTACGAAAATATCCATTTTCATCAAATGCTTCGCTATCTAGGGTTTCGTCTAGGTATCCGAGCATGAGTTGTGGTGCCTTTGCTCTTAGCTCACCTTCCTCACCGGATGGCACACTATTCCCTTCTGCATCAACGGCGATTAGTTCAACTCCTGGCATTGCTTGACCTTCGGTCAATGCAAGTTTCTGGTCTGGGTCAGTACTTGCACCCATTGTGAGGATCGGAGCTTCAGTGAGGCCCCACCCTGAAACGATTCCTGACCCTCCCAATTCAGCTTTGACTTCAGAATGAAGTTGGACGGGTTTTGGTGCTCCTCCACCCGGGAAGTTTTTAACGTTTGGGAAAAGCTTCGTTTCTGGCTGCTGACGTTGAGCTGCGAGGTATGCCATGTGAAATGGGGTACCAGCTCCAGGATGCGTGCAATTCTCCAACGATAGAAACGTAGTTGTCGTTGAAGGGTCAAATGCTGCATCGCACAGTAAGGTTGCGCCACTTTGTAATGCTGTGAAAAGCCATGTTAATCCTCCGATGTGAGGGAACGGAAAGACTAGCGCTGGCCTGTCCCCTTCTTGGACATCTAGGCGTGTACCCATACTGTCGCCTATTGCAGCTATTGATGCATCTGTGTGCTTTGCACCTTTGGGATCTGCTGTCGTTCCTGATGTGTAACATAACCACCTAAGTTCATCTTTCGCAGGGGCACGGTACGGTTTCAGGCTTTCCTTTAGACCTGATGGGAAATTATCTGGAGAAACAGCAATATGAGTTAACTCAGGAATGTCGGACTCTATTTTCTGACCCATTTCTCCAAAGCTGAATCCACGAAAATCTCCAGGGGTGATCAGCATTTTCGCGCCTGCTTGGCGAGCGCAAAAGCTAACTTCTCGTTCCCGATATATCGCAATGATTGGGTTTTGGACTGCTCCGATACGACTTAAGGCCGCTGCTAAGATAACGGTCTCTATCCATGTTGGTAGTTCCCAAGCAACGACGTCTCCTTCACCAATACCTAGTGCGTGAAGTCCAGCAGCCATTTCCTCAGCTTGGTCTCGGTATTGGAGAAATGTTAGCCTTCGGCCCTGCTCATCAACAAGCATTTCAACGTCGGGGCTGATTTCTGAGCGCTCTAATACGAGGTCCCATAAGTTTTGGTGATCAATTTTCATAATTACCCTTTCGTCATTTCTTAAAGTGTCGGAGCTTTTGCATCATGATTATGACTCAATTTCAATGTGTGCCTGC
>Ga0163111_10000795_pt1 | contig 18919 bp, 23 predicted proteins | sample CRUFie1St18metaG_FD_109645 | JGI IMG/M metagenome (GOLD analysis project Ga0163111, IMG submission 109645) | Marine microbial communities from the Costa Rica Dome - CRUD Field 142mm St18 metaG | ecosystem: Environmental > Aquatic > Marine > Oceanic > Photic zone | place: Costa Rica: the Eastern... | reverse complement strand
GGACTGTCGCATATTGGTTAATGCGCTCTGCTTATAACGGAGTCAATCGGGTTCAATTCCCGACAGTCCTACCAGGGGGTTTAGCAATCTGGTGAATGCAGCAAACTCATAATTTGCCTAAGGCGAGTTCGATCCTCGCAACCCCTATTGACAAGGATACATAAGTCAGTTATACTTGACTCGTCAACACACAAGACAATGACACTGACTAGCAAATTCAAGAAGGATGTACAGACTCTCCGAAGTGCAGCAAATGGAGAATTCTTTCTCGATGTAAAGAACCCAAAACTTTTCAAGAAAGTACGCAAGTTTTATGAGAACAGCGGTGTGGTTTTTTCTGGCGATCCCATGGATGACTATGACATCCTGATGGAATACGTGTATAATGATCTTGAAACCATCGAAGTCCAATGAAAGTTCTTCTCGAACGCTTCCCATATCGTTACGTTGAGTGTGGTGTCCTAGAAAACGGACATCCAGACTATCGTATTCAAAAAGCACATTACTACACCAAGCGATACAGCGATATGTATTTGCTGGATAATCAAATGCAACTTCTTACTGCTATTGATGACTTTGAATACACCAAGTGGTTAGATCCTGAGGGTGTTCCTTGTTATATCAAAGACGTTGTATCTAAATAGTCATATAGAATTATTTGATTACTATGGCAACAAAAGGAACAGCTGCGAAATCTGCATCCGGTGCAGCGATGTCTAAGTATGATGTTGAAGTCGAAGGAAGACTTCAAGCACTTGAGGCAAAAGCACACGAGAAATGTGGTAGTGGCGCAGATGCAGATAGAATTGCTGCATTAGAAAAAAGAGTTGAAGAACTTACAGAAAAAATTGCATATAAACTTGGCATCTAATATAATACTAGAGTAAAATTCATTTATCATGTCTGAATATACAAAAACTGCACTGGTTCTCGGTGCAGGTGGCTTTATTGGAAGTCATATGGTAAAACGACTCCGCGAAGAGGGATATTGGGTTCGTGGAGTCGATCTTAAGCAACCAGAATTTTCCTCCACTAGAGCGAATGAGTTTGTTCTTGGTGATTTGAGGGATGTTTCTTTTGTTAAACGAGTCCTTGAGTTCAAAGGATATCGTGGAAACTTTTACAACAGCGTTTCTGAAAGACTGATTGAATCTTTTGATGAGATCTATCAGTTCGCTGCAGATATGGGTGGTGCAGGTTTTGTTTTCACTGGTGAGAACGATGCAGACATTATGCATAATTCTGTATCCATCAATCTAAACGTTCTCGAAGAGCAACGTAGGTTGAATGAAAGAACTGAGGTAAACAAGACTAAAATCTTCTACTCTGGTTCTGCCTGCATGTATCCAGAACACAATCAACTTGATCCTGATAACCCCGATTGCCGTGAAGAATCAGCATACCCCGCCAATCCAGACTCAGAATACGGATGGGAAAAACTATTCAGTGAGCGTCTCTACTTCGCTTACAATCGTAATTACGGCATTCCTGTTAGGGTTGCTCGCTACCACAACATCTTTGGCCCCGAGGGAACCTGGGAGGGTGGAAGAGAGAAAGCTCCAGCTGCAATCTGCCGTAAAGTCGCTGAACTACCGGCGCTCGGTGGATCCATCGAGGTGTGGGGAGATGGCTTACAGACTCGTTCCTTCCTGTTCATTAATGAATGCGTTGAAGCAACTAGAAGGTTGATGGATAGTGACTTTATTGGCCCTGTCAATATTGGTTCTGAAGAGATGGTTACCATCAATCAGTTAGTAGAGACTACCGCTAAAGTTTCTGGTAAGGTTGTTCAGAAGCGTCATAAACTTGATGCACCACTTGGTGTTCGTGGACGCAACTCTAACAATGATCTTATTCGCGAAAAACTTGGATGGGATTATTCTCAAACACTTGAAGAAGGAATCGGATTGACGTATACTTGGATTGCTAAGCAGGTATCAACACGATGAAAGTTACAATATTAGGTTCAAGTGGACAGATTGGTGCTTATCTAGTTGAGCATCTTTCTGCTAAAGGGCATGATGTTACGCCATTTGATATTGCTCGACATCATGGTGAAGATATGACTCAGATTCCGAATCATAATCTTGATCGTGTTATCAAGGATGCGGACTTTGTATTTGTTCTTGCTTTTGATGTTGGTGGTTCTAGATATCTCAAAAAGTATCAACATACGTTTGACTTTGTTAATAATAACTCTCGTATGATGGTAAACGTTTTTGACTTGCTTAGCAAATATCATAAACGTTTTGTCTTTGCATCTTCGCAAATGAGTAATATGAGTTACTCTCCTTATGGTGTACTAAAGCGTGTTGGTGAACTCTATACCAGCACTTTGAAAGGATTGACTGTCAAGTTCTGGAATGTCTATGGCATTGAGAAGGACATGGAAAAAGCACACGTCATCACTGATTTCATCCGTAAAGGGTTTGAGGAGGGTGATTTTGATATGATGACTGATGGCACTGAAGAGCGTCAGTTTCTCTACGCAGAGGACTGCTGCGAGGCACTGGAGACAATAATGGAAAGTTATACTGACTTCAAACCAGAGGATCCACTTCATATCACATCTTTTAATGCAACCACGATTAAAGATGTTGCAGCAATTATTATGGGACAATTCCGTATGATTGATAAGGAAGTACACATCAAACCTGGACTTGCAAAGGACAGTGTTCAGATGGATAAACGTAATGAAGCTGACACTTATATCACTGGGTGGTGGTTACCTAAAACCAACATGCAAAATGGTATTGCAAAAGTATTCAAAGAAATGAAAAAAAATTATGGCTACTAATCTCACTGAAATTAGAAATTTTCTCAACGAACCTTACAATGATCTTGGTGTGAACGCCTGGATTTTTGCAGACTTGGTGAAGACATACAAGAATGCAAGATTTATGGATCTTGGAGTTCGTCTCGGTGCATCATCTGCAATTATGTCTATTAATGCTGATGACAACAATAATCAGGTGTGTGGTTGTGATTTGAAGTTTGAGGGTTTTGAACGAACAGGTGCTCGTTTTGTTCAACCAAACTATATGTGTTACATGGCAGATAGTGTAACTCTTGGTAAAAACTGGGATGAAGATCCTTTTGACATTGTTTTTATTGATACAATTCATACCCGTGAACAGGTTCTTGCTGAAATATATTTTTGGATTGAAAATCTAAAAGAGGGTGGATACCTTGTGTTTCATGATACACACTCAATTGCTCATAATGGTGAAGACATTGTTGAATCTGAATACACTTACGGAGATACCATCGGAGGAGTGAAGGTAAAACGTCCTGATGTCGCTATCACTGATTTCTTTGGACTTTCTGAAAGTATTCGTGACAGGACTCAGTACGAAGACGACAATATTAAGATTGAGCATTATAAACCATCTCACGGTATGACTTTTGTTCAAATCAAAAACTTAGACGCAATCAAAGAATATAAGAAAAATATTAATTGGGATCATGTCTTTGAAACTCGTAACTGGTTGAACGATCTTCACTTCAACACTGAAAATCCTAAATTTGTTGATTGGCAACAAGACATTCCTAACATTCAAAACGAACTTGTTATCACTCCATGACGTTTCAAGTATCGCATTGGAGCGGTAGACTTGGTAATAATGTGCAGCAAGTTGCAAACTGCATTATGGCTGCCGAAAAATATCAGTCCACCTTCACACAAAATTTAGATCATGATATTATTTCTAACTACACTGTTGACTTCAATAACGTGAATGTCTCCAATGTAAGTGGTAGAGGTAGATATTACTGTTGGGAACCACTTATTCATTGTGAGAAAGGTATTCGCGAAGGAGGAAATGAGACAGGTGTAGATAGAGACTATATCTATGCCAATATGCATCGTATTTGTAAAGAGTATGTCGCACCTTTTCTAAAACTTCCTAGAAAGGAAACGATTGATGACAAAACAATTGTGATGCATTTGAGGAGTGGTGACAATTATCATCGCATCTTTAATCCTCCAACAAACTACGTTCCTAACCCTCTCATCTTTTATCTTAATTTGATTGAGAGTTTTGAGAAGTGTATTCTTATCACTGAACCTGATGATAAGAATCCTATTGTTCATGAGTTGAAGAAGATTGATAAGGTTCAGATTCAATCCTCTACAGTTGCAGAAGACTTTGCAACTTTGATGAGTGCTAAGAATGTTGCACTTTCTGGTGTTGGTACTTTTGCGATGGCAGCAGCACTCTGCTCAAGTAATATTGAGAATCTGTTCACTACAGATTTGCTGTTGACTGAGCACCTAAATTATACTATGCTATTCAACACTGACGTTGATGTTCATGTGATGGAATTGGGAGATGATTATATTCCAGTCATTCCTTGCAGTTGGGCTAACACTGAAGAGCAAAGACAATTTATTCTAGATTATAGATGAAAATCTTCGTTACAGGTTGTGCTGGTTTGCTCGGTGCAAACTACACACGACATCTTCTTGCCTCTGGGCATGAAGTAATAGGTATTGATGATCTCTCTGGAGGGTACAAAGCGTTTGTACCTAAAGGGGAGAAATTTACGTTTGTGAAATTAAACCTAGAAAAGAGGAAGAAAGTTGCTGAACTTTTTCAGGAGCATCAGCCTGATGTTCTCATTCATTTCGCTGCGTATGCGGCTGAAGGACTTTCTCCTTTTATTCGTAATTTTAATTATCGTAATAATCTTATCGTTTCCGCTAATCTAATTAACGAGTGTATTACTTACGGAACGAAGATTATCTTTACTTCTAGTATGGCAGTCTATGGAGATCAAACTCCTCCATTCACTGAAGACAAGCGTCCACAACCCGTTGATCCATATGGTATCGCAAAGTACGCCGTTGAGTGTGATTTAAAACTTGCTCACGAGCAGTTCGGACTTCGATATAACATTGTTCGCCCTCACAATGTTCTTGGCATCTATCAAAATATTTGGGATAGGTATCGTAACGTAATCGGTATTTTCATTCGTAAGGCACTTAACGGACAACCTATTCTTGTATACGGTGACGGAGAACAGACTCGTGCTTTCTCTGATATCAAATACTACATGGAACCTTTTGATAAACTTCTTACGGGACACGATGGTGAGACATTCAATATTGGTGCTGACAAATACTTTACACTGAATGAAGTTGCAACGACTGTTCAGACTATTGCTGCAAAGTATGGATATGAAGTTTCTATTGAGCATGGAGAGCCACGCCATGAAGTAAAACACGCTTATTGTGATCACACTAAAGCAAAGACACTGCTGAACTTCCAAGACAATACAAACCTTACAGAACTTATTGAAAGTATGTTTGTTTGGGCAATGAAACAACCAAACAGAAAGGTAAAGGATATGGAATATGAAGTCACAAAGGACATTTATGATTATTGGAAATGATTGATTACGAGGGGCAATATCCAACAGGATCTGAGAGATATTTTGCCGATAAACATGATAGATTAAAGTGTAAGTTTCTTGGATCTGAGGACATTATTGAAAATCATTCTCAGTCAATGCAAGATATGTTTGTTCTCTCTGTACTAAACGGAAAGAAAATAGGAACTTATGTTGAGATTGGAGCAGATCGCCCAAGGGTTATTAATAATACTTGGCTACTTGAATCGATGTATGATTGGGAGGGAGTTTCGTTTGAAATTGATCCCATAAAAGTAGATTACTTTAATACAATTAGACAAAACAAATGTATTTGTCAGGATGCCACTTCGTTCGATTATAAATCTCTTTTTGTAGAGAGAAATTACCCAAAGCAAATTGATTATTTGCAATTAGATTGTGATCCTCCTCAGATTACTCTTGAGTGTTTGAAAAAGTTACCTCTTGATGATTATAGGTTTTCAATTATCACTTTTGAAACAGATTTGTATGCAGGAGGACATGCAGTTCAAAAAGAACAATGGGAAATTTTATGTAGTTTGGGGTATAAAAGAATTGCAAAAAATGTGAAAAATGAGGGTAACCCTTATGAGGACTGGTGGATTGATCCATTAGTCATATCTGAAGACAGATATATGCCTTTTATGATCGATGATGTAGAATTTAGTAAAATTATTTTAGACTGATGAAAGTTTTTGATTCGTTTATTTTCTTCAATGAACTTGAGTTGCTTGAGATGCGACTCAATATTCTAGGGGATGTTGTAGACAAGTTTGTTCTTACAGAGTCTCCATTTACTGTCAGTGGTAATGAAAAACCACTGTATTATGAGCAAAATAAAGATAAATTTGCTAAGTGGCACGACAAAATCGTGCATAATATCACCGAAGAGATTCCAAATGACTTCTCTCATATGATGGAGAAGAGCAAATTTCACATTGGATACGGTGAACGTGATCCATATGGACAGCGTTTCATTGATTTACCCATCAGATTTCAACGTGCAGTGTATAATCGTAATGCAAGTTGCTTTGGCATTGAGAAGGCTGGTGCAGAGGATGGTGACATCGTGATGACTAGTGACGCTGATGAAATTATCAATCCATATGTCTTAGAGGACACCTCTTGGTTCAATCCTGACAACCATTACGTCGCTGTTGGTAATGCTTATTACTACAAATTGAACTTCCTGTATCAAGATGACTGGATGGGAACACGTCTTTGCACTTGGAAACACCTCAAAGGCACCACAATTGATCAACATCGCCAAGATCACGTCAAAGCACACAAGATTGAAAACGCATCTTGGCACTTTAGTTTCTTAGGTAACGCTGAGAATTTCAAACTGAAACTTGCTTCCTATGAACATACAGAAAACAATACTGCTGCTAACATTGCTAATGCAGAAGAAAAAGTAGAGAAAGGACTTGATCCTTTGAATCGTGGTATGACTTACAGAGCAGTTCCCATTGACGAAAGTTACCCGGAATATATTCAAAACAACCAGGAGAAGTACGCAGAATTTATTAAACCATGGAATTAATTGAAGGTGTAGCACTATCAGAACTCTGTGATTACTCGTTTGGCGATCAAGCGGGACAGTGGAGTGGTATCTACACACATTTTATGAAAGACGCTAACTTGACGAACACTGAGTTTGTCAACAAAGTATTTGAAATTAAGAAAAGCAGAGATTATATGACTCTGTTTATTGATAATATCCGTTTATATAATAGAAAGATTGATGAGGTAAAACCCGAGGATTGGCCTGTTGTTAGAGCGATGATGCAGAAAAGTAATCTTCTTAGTCTGTGTAGTAACTTCATTGATATGAAGTTTATCATCTTCACAAATCTAGAGGATACACCACTTGATAAGCACATTTTAACTTGCTTACCCAATAATGTTACTCGTGTTATCGCCGTAAATTCTGTCGTTGTAGGTAATAAAGTGATTCCTGCCCCTTATGGTGTGCAAAGAAGGATGAGTCCTAGCGATGATAGAATTGAAGTCTTGAAATCATACATGGATAAGGACAATAAATTAAGTCCTAGATCATTTAGATTGTTATATGTTGGTGTGAATGAAAACTCACATGAAGAAAGGAAGGGATTAACACAACAATTTATTAATGAACCTTGGGCAAGTGTAGAGACACAAAGGGTTGACTTTGAAACCTACCTTGATAGAATGTGGAGGTGTAAGTTTGTCTTGTGTCCAAGAGGAAACGCTATTGATTGTCACAGAAACTGGGAAACGATCTATATGCGTCGTGTTCCAGTGATGAAACGCACACCCTTTTTGGAAGAATTGTATAAAGATTATCAAGTTCTTTTTGTAGATAACTATTCTGAGGTAACTGAACAACTGCTTATAGATAATAATCAGATGTTTTTGGATGCTCAAACGCAAGATTTATCCAAACTTGATCTTAACAACTTTTTTGAAACATGGAAAAAACCCTAGTAGTCTCAAATTATAATTGGGATCTTGAATGGTTGAAGATGACATATGATTATGGATTCTCTCCTCAAAATACTGTCATCTATGACAAAAGTGATGTTGATAAAGACTTGTCTCATCTTGGTGAAGTTATTAAATCTCCTAATGTAGGTGCTAATCAATTTGATATACTTAGATTCATCATAGAAAACTATGAAAATCTCCCAGATATCAGTATTTTCATCAAAGGAAATCTTTTTTCTAGAGGTGAAAACTATTACACGACGGAAGAAAAATTTGTAAAAGCTTTAAACTCTACAGAACTTTTTAGTATATGGGTTGATAAAAATGTATTAGTTGGAGATTTAAGACATACCGATTATACTCCTCTTGAAACACTTAACAAAGGAAGATTAATTCAACCAGTGGCCTGGTGTAATTATGAGCACAATAGTGACTTAGAAAATAGACATTTTTGTAATCATCATGAGGTTCTTGATTGGTGTTTTGTAGATCCACCTAAAACTAATACCATTGAATTCATACCAGCATCAAATTTTGCAGTACCAAAAGAAGCAATCCTCAAATATTCCAAGGATGTGTATGAAAAAATGGTTAGTTGTTTGTTCTATGAGCCAGATTCTAGGTATGATCCAACTTGTGCAGAGGCTCACATGATTGAAAGAATGTTTTATTTGATTTGGAGTGAAGATTTAGTAGAAAAGATCACTAACGTATAATAAATAACACAAAGAAAAACCATTGATGCTTTAAAATGACTGCAGTGCCGTATAAGGGATCTCCAATCTTCAATGAAGACGGGACATTTAGAAAAGAAGATGATAAAGTTCAAGGAAGAAGTTACAGCAGTAATTTAACTAAGCTCCTTAAGCAATTACCAAAATTGCAGAATTTGCAGGAAGGCAAAAAAGCATCTCCTGTAATGGCACATATTTCTCTTACAAATTCTTGTAATCTGACTTGTTCTTTTTGCTGTTTTGCAAACAGAGATATCTCAGAAAAAATGCCCACTGAAAAGGTATTTCAGGCACTTGAAAGTTTTAAAGCAATTGGTGTAACTGGTGTTGAATTTACTGGTGGTGGAGAACCAAGTATTCATCCAGACTTTAAAGCAATCGTACAATATGCTAAAGATTTAGGATTTAGTCTTGGTATCTGTACAAATGGTGCTAGGTTTGGTGCTAATCGTGCAATTAAAAAAGATATTGTAGAACTATTTGACTGGGTTCGCTTAGGCATGTATGGTTTCTATGAGGGTTATGAATATGATTTAAGTGTATTTGAAGGAACTAACTGTAAGCCATCTGCTGCATATGTCTGGGATGAAAACCTTGAGACATCTAAAAATCCTAACATTACTGGTGAATGGAGTGATGTTAAGAACAAGCGTGTGCTTTCTAAAAAATTCCAGACTACCGAAAACTTTATTCGTATGTTAGACTGGGTGGAGGAAAATCAGATTCCTTGTCGCATCGCATTCAATGCTATCAAAGATGTCAAAGAAACCGAAAAGGATATTGAAACTATCCGTGGTATCATCGAGGCATATGAAAAGGATCGCGGCAGAAAAATGAAGTCTGCATTTTTGTCTGACTTTAATTTTAAGGGTGAACGAAGAAATGATCATTGCTATATGCACATGGTAAAACCATTTTTGTTCACTGACGGATATGTTTACGCTTGTCCGTCCGCAGAGTTGTCTATTGAGAACAACTACAACTATGTTCCAGAATCTCAATTTGCTGTATGTGACATTGATGGTATTGAAGATTTTTATAATCAAGGGCCAACTTTGAGACATCATGCTTGCCATTATTGCAAGTATGCTATGCAAAATGAACTAGTTGACGATATTCTTACTGATACTATTCACAATGATTTCGCTTGATATGCATCAATTCACCAAAGACTATTATGAGGATGGTGTAAGAAAACATATTTCTGGGTATGAAGACTACAAATGGATGCCCACCCGTTCAATTCCTGAAGCACTTGATATTCAAAATCACTTTGAGTTTGATACCTGTGTTGATTATGGATGTGCGAAAGGTTTCCTTGTAAATGCTCTTCGCATTGTTGGGTGCGATGCATGGGGTGAAGACATCAGTGAGTATGCTGTTGAGAATTGCCACCCTAATGTGAGAGATTATGTATCTCTTCCAAATGACAAAGTTTATGATCTTCTTATTTGTAAAGATGTTCTTGAGCATGTTGAGGTTGAGGATATTCCCTCTGTGCTTCAAAATTTTAAGAAGAAGTCAAATCAGTTTTTCTTTGTAATTCCTCTTGGAGATAATGATAGATTTAGGATTCGAGAGTATGAAGTAGACGTTACTCATGTCACCAAGAAAGATGAAGAGTGGTGGATAAAAATGTTTGAGTCACAAGGTATGGAACTTGTGAAGTTTTCGTATTCTCTTGGATCAATTAAAGAAAAGTGGATTCAACCACATCCTCATGGTAACGGATTTTTTATTTTAAGAACTTGATATGTTAGCGACTGAATTTTTGCATGGACAGGGACTTGGAAATCAATTATTTGCATACGTAACAACTAGAGTTTTAGCTCGTAGATTAGGTTATGACTTTGGTATCAAAGGACTTCAGAGTGCAGGTGACTCCAGAGTAAATAAAAAGGGATTCTACTTTATAAACCTTGACTATGGTAAGGAAGTTCCTGATAATCTTGAAAGATATGACGAATATCGACATGCTCTTAAAACAGACGAATGGTTACGTACTGATATCCGCTTGACTGATAAAAATTTGTTATCTATCCCGGATAATCATATAATTTATGGTAATTTTCAGTCTGAAGATTACTTCTATGATGAGATTGATATTGTTAAAGATTGGTTGAGAATTCGTATTATGTACGAACACGACGAAACAAATGGAAAAAACATTTGTGTTCTTAATTTTCGTGGTGGAGATATGATTGGTAATGCTGGAGCCTTTGTTCCTGCATCATATTGGCATAATGCGATGCAGCATATGTCAGAATATAACCCTAACATGGAGTATTGCATTGTTACCGATGATGTTCAAACTGCTAATAGGATGCTCCCTGACATCCCTGCATATCATGTTGACGTGGCATGGGATTATGTCGCTATCAAGAATGCAAGGAACGTTATATGTACTACCTCCACCTTCTCCTGCTTCCCTCTCTGGACATCCGACAAATTAGAGATGTGCATTGCACCTAAGTATTGGTTCCATCATAATTTGTCTCAAGGATGGTGGAGTCTGGGATGCAGTATTTACAGTTATCCAACATATTATATGGATAGAGATGGCAAACTCTTTACACCAGACGAATGTAGGGTAGAATGGGAAGAGTATAAGAAGACTTCAAACATTTATGATGGGGACTTATGATGCCTAAAATTAATCTACCAGATGTCACATTGATATCTGTAGACACTACTGATGATCTTTTAGGCACTCTTAAGGGTGTCTATACTAGTATGTCCGGCATCAATTATGGTGCTGTCAAATTAATCACTACACAAGAGCAGATTGACAAGAATCCTCACCTTGTAGAAGAAGGTATAACGATGGAAACTCCTGTTCGTGATATCAAAAATTATGTTGACTATAATTATTACGTAATTTATCACCTGCACGAACACGTAGACACTTCACATTGTCTTTTGGTTCAACCAGATGGTTTTGTGTTGTTCCCTGATAAATGGGATGATGAATGGTTAAAGTATGATTATATTGGAGCACCTTGGGCATATGTAGAAGACGCATACATTGATCCATTTGGAAGACACTGGCGTGTTGGTAACGGTGGATTTTCACTGAGGAGTAAAGCTTTCTTAGAAGTTCCCACTAAGGTTGAAGTTCCTTGGGAAACAAACAATAGTGACTTCTACTGGATGCCAGAAGGTGTGGTAAACTATCATGAGGACGGAAACGTCTGTGTTCACAATCGACATATCTTCCAATATCAGGGTATGCAGTATGCACCCGTAGATGTTGCTGTCAGGTTCTCACAGGAAACCAGAGTTCCTGAATCAGAAGGTATCATACCTTTTGGTTTTCACTATAGACTGCCCCCTGGAGTTGAATTAGGATGATTGGTATTATTGGAAATGGTTTTGTTGGTAATGCAGTTTACCAAAACTTTAGAGACAAAGTATCTACAAAGGTATATGATGTAGATAAAAATAGAAGTCTTAATACTTTAGACGAAGTTATTAATCAGGACTTTGTATTTGTATGTCTTCCAACTCCCATGACATCTGATGGCAGTTGTGACATATCAATTCTAGATGAATTTTTTAGTACACTACCCAAGATTGATAATGAAGAAACTATTTTTGTTATTAAATCAACAGTGCCTGTAGGCACAACCAAGAGACTTGCTTTAAATCATAGAGTTATTCATAATCCAGAGTTTCTTACTGCAAGAAATGCAGTAAATGATTTTGTAAATTCTGATAGAAATATTATTGGTGGTGAGAGAGAACTTGCTGAAAAATTTGGAGAAATGTTTTTTCTTAACTTTCGCAATATACCAAGTATGATTGTATCTTCGGATGAGAGTGAGGCAATTAAATATTTTTCTAATACTTTTCTTGCTTACAAAGTGGCATATTTTAATAAAATGTATGACTTCTGTCAAAGTTTTGAACTTGATTATGCTAATGTTGCAAGAGGTGTCTCTGCCGATCATCGCATTGGAACATCTCACACTAAAGTTCCGGGTATAGATAGTGATCGTGGATTTGGTGGAACTTGTTTTCCGAAAGATCTCAACTCTTTGATTGTTCAGATGGAGAGTGCTGGAATAAATGCTGACATGCTTAAAGAAGTATGGAAGTATAATGAACAGATAAGAACTTGTATTGATTGGATAGTAACATGATAGGACATAATCATATCGGTAAGAACGGAAGGTTTGGTAACCAGATGTTTCAGTATGCAGCAACCAGGGGTATTGCACATAATCAAGAGGTTGACTACATCATTCCTGATGGCCCTAAGACAGATGAAGAGTTTAATGATGAGGAGAATCAACACAAACTCTTCATGGCATTTAATATGACTGGTGCTAAGAACATTGGATTGTTAGAAGCACCCTATCGTAAAGAAGCAACTTTTAGATTTGATAGTGAGTTATTTGAAAACTGTGATGACAACTTAAATCTCTATGGTTACTTTCAATCAGAGGAGTATTTTGCTCACATAGAAGATGAGATCCGTGAAGACTTCACATTTAAACCAGAGGTTCAAAAACTGTGTAAAGAAATTTGGAAAGAGATTGTAACTGATGAAGGACACACCGAAGCAATTGCCCTCCATGTACGACGCACTGATCACCTCATCAAACCAACTTTCCATCCAGTCCTCCCCATCTCCTACTATGAAGAGGCACTTAGGAGACTGCCTAAAGACATCCCTGTCTTTGTATTCACGGATGATCCATCGTGGGCATTCGGACACTCATTCTTTGAATCTGATCGTTTCTTTATCTCTGAGAGTGACAACGTACACGATATGTGCCTCATGTCAATGTGTAACTACAACATCATCGCAAACTCAACCTTTTCTTGGTGGGGAGCATGGCTAGCAGGACATGATAATGTGATTGGCCCTAAACTCTGGTTTGGCCCTGATGGTGAGGATCCTACAGACATTTACATCGATCGTTGGGAGTATCTTGATGTCGCAAATTAGTATTTGTATTCCCACTTATGAATATAAGGGTAGGGGAGTTGAGTTTTTAGCAGAGTTATTTGATTCTATTGAACGTCAAACTTTTATTGACTTTGATATTGTTATCTCTGATCATAGTAAAGATGATGTCATTGAACAGTGGTGTCGTCACTGTCATTATGACTTTGAGATTACATACATTAGAAATCCAAATGGACGTGGTTTTCAGGCACCAAATACAGACTGTGCCATAGAAAATGCTGAGGGTGAAATCATTAAACTGATCTATCAGGATGATGTATTTGTGGATGAGAATGCATTGCAAAAAATCTATGATTCTTTTGAAAGTGGTGCCAAGTGGTTGATTCATGGATTCACTCACACCAAAGATGGTGTTGAAACCCATCGAAACTGTGCTCCAAAGTGGAGTTCTAGAATGCTTGAAGGTGATAATTTACTTGGAAGTCCATCATGCACTGCATATTTAAATGGAGCATATTTGGGTATGGATGATGAGATGAAACTTCTAATTGATACTGAATTGTATCATCGTATGAGAATGAAACATGGTATGCCTCTAATGTTGGATGATATTCTCATCGCAAATCGAGAGCATGATGCTAGAATGAGTTCGGGTGGTGTTAATTATGATGCTACGATTTCAGATTCATCAAGAACTTGGTTGGTAAATAAAGCAGAAATAGATCACATCTATAAGAAACACTCAGAATTTTTTGTGACAAGAAAGTATCCCGATGAAAACTGATTTAACTGACGCAACTTTTATTATTCCAATTCGTATTGAGTCTGAAGATAGACTGAGAAATGTAATTACATCAGTTGCATTTCTTTTAAACAACTTTAACACGAGTATAATCATTAAAGAGGTTGATAAAACATCCGTATTTAAAGAAAGAGCACTTCCTCAACTTGAAAGTTTCTTTGGAGAAGTTAACGTAAAACATATCTTTGAAGAGAGTGATGAACCTTTGTTTCATAGACAAAGAGTTCTTAATGAAATGATTATGGAGGCAGACACTGATATTGTTGTCAATTATGACTGCGATGTGATTCTTCCTATGGAATCTTATGTTACTGCCTACATGGGGATCAAGGAGAAAATTTATGATGTGGTTTATCCATATGGTAGTGGGATGTATCAAAGAAGAGTGAACGCAGAAGACGGAGTGGTGTCTGCCTTTCTTGATAGTAATGATTATAGTTTCCTTGATAGAGCGTCAGACAAACACACTTCTGATTTTGGTTGGGCTCAGTTTTTTAGACGTAGTGTTTATATTAATGGTGGTATGGAGAATGAAAACTTCCGTGCATATGCCCCTGAAGATAAGGAACGATATTTTAGATTTACAACACTGGGATATAAAGTAGGTAGGATTGATAATGTTGTCTATCATTTAGAACACGCAAGGGGAGAAAACTCCTGGTTTACTAATCCTCATATGCAAGATAATCTTCAAGAGTGGGATAAGATTTGTAAGATGGACAAAAAACAACTTTTAGAGTATTATTCTAATCAAAAGTATCTAGAGAAGTATGCTCGCATTTAATCAACTTGGAAACCTAGGTAGACTAGGTAATCAGATGTTTGAGTATGCCGCTCTGCGTGGTATTGCTACTAAACATAATTATGAATGGTGTATTCCTCCATTTAATGCTCAAAGTATTGAGAACTATAGTCTTCACTATTGTTTTAAAATGGAGGATGTTAAGAAACAAAATCTTCAACATAGAAATCTCGGATTTGTTCAGGAAAGGTTCTTTCACTTTGATGAACATCTAGTAGAGAAGTGTCCTGATAATGTCAGTCTTAATGGATTTTTTCAATCTGAAAAATACTTTAAGAATGTAGAAGACATCATACGTAGCGAGTATACTTTTCATGATGAACATCTTGAACCCTGTAAAAAAGTTATGGAGGAGTTCAAAGAACAAGAACCTATTATGCTCCATGTTCGACGAGGTGATCCTAATCTAACTGATCCCCGTGGATTTAAGTGGGCATACACTCAGTGTTCTTCTATGCATCCACCTCAAACCATTGATTATTATGAGAGAGCTCTTGCTGAATTTGATGATAATCAACCCGTGTTTGTATTCTCTGATTCTGTTGATTGGGTAAAGGAACAGGAGTTTTTCTCTGGAGATAGATTTTTAATTTCTGAACCTGTTGATAAATATCCCGATGGTTCTTTTACACCATATGCTGATTTGTGCTTGATGTCTTTATGTTCTCATGCTATCATTGCTAATAGTAGTATGAGTTGGTGGGGAGCCTGGTTACAGACAAACCCCAATAAAAAAATTATTGCTCCGAAGAATTGGTTCGGGCCTGCATATGCAGATAAAGATACTGCTGATCTATACTGTCCTGATTGGATTGTTCTATGAACAGAATTAATGATTATACTGAACTGGAAACTAGGATTATCTCCTGGATTCGTGAATATGCTGATAATAATTTTATCAAAGCACTAGTTGTTGGTGTTTCTGGTGGTATTGATTCAGCTGTAGTCTCTACCCTTTGTGCTAAGACTGGCATTCCAACCTTTGTGTTAACAATGCCTCTTACATCTAAACTGGATAACACTATTCTTTCTACCGCACATGCGACATATCTTAATGATAACTATGATAATGTTGTAACGCAAAATGTTGAACTCTCTAGCACCTATAATCAACTATTGAAATCAATTGATTGGTGGACAGATATTAACGGTGGTGAAAAGGGAACTTATACTTCTAATAGTCTTGCTAATGCAAATACAAAATCAAGACTTCGTATGGTAACTTTGTATCAAGTAGCAGGCACTGTTGGTGGTATTGTTGTAGGAACTGGTAATAAAGTAGAAGATTATGGTATCGGGTTCTACACTAAATATGGTGATGGCGGTGTGGACATTGCACCTATCGCTGATCTGTACAAAACAGAAGTATGGGAACTTGGTAGACACCTAGGTGTCGATCAGCGTATCATTGATGCTGCTCCTACAGATGGATTGTGGGAAGATAGTAGAACTGATGAAGCGCAGGTAGGTGCATCCTATGAGGATCTGGAATGGGTGATGGAGAGTGATATCTTCAGAAACGCAAATCATCCAGAATCTGCAGTTATGTGGAGAGGACAATCACTGACTGAATCACAGCGAAACGCTATTAAACAGTATGGAAAGTTTCACCGTCAGAACAAGCATAAAATGATCTCTATTCCTACATTCAAACTATGAAAATTGGTGTAATTGGTGCGGGGCGACTTGGGATTTGCTTCGCACTTCTTTGTGAACAAGCAGGGTATGATGTATTAGTCTCTGATATTCGCGAAGATTACGTCGCGGATCTTATGGAAAAGAAGATCAAGACTAATGAACCTGATGTTCAAGAATTCCTGAGTCGTTCAATTAATTTCTCAGCCACAACTAGTAACGAAAAAGTAATTCAAGAGTGTGACATCATTTACACTCTGGTAGCAACTCCTTCTCTACCCAGTGGTGACTATGATGTCTCTGCTGTATGGAGAGTTGTTGATGATATTGTAGAGTCTGGTGTTCAAGGAAAGTCTTTCGTAGTCGGATGCACTACGAATCCTGGCGATTGTGAGATGTTCCAAGACAGGCTCACAAAGCACGGTTGGGAAACTTTCTATAACCCAGAATTTATTGCTCAAGGATCTATCATCAAAGATCTCCAGAACGCTGATATGGTTCTGATCGGTGGCAAGTGGGGTAAGACTTTTAATAAGTTGTCAGAACTTTATCACAAGATCCAAGTGACTAAACCTCAGATCAGTCTGATGTCTAGAACCGCCTCAGAGGTGGTTAAAATCGCCACTAACTGCTTCCTTACGACTAAGATTAGTTATGCCAACATGATGGGGCAGGTGCTTGCTCTAGACGGCATGGAAGACGAGATTGATACCGTACTGGATGCCATCGGTGCAGACAGTCGAGTTGGTAAAAAGTATCTAAAGTTTGGTTATGGATTTGGTGGGCCTTGTCTCCCTAGAGATAATCGTGCTTTTGCTGCTTATGCTAAGAGTCTTGGTGTTGAGTATAATTTAGGTGCTACAACTGATAGTTTTAATGAAGTACATAACAAATTCTTGCTTGACTATGTGATTACTAAAAACCACACCAGTCTTCCATTCTACTTTGATTATGTTTCCTACAAGAAAGGAACTGATATTTTGACTGAGAGTCAACAATTTAAACTTTGTAAGGCACTTCTTGATGAGGGTTATACTGTTTACATTAATGACAACGAAACTATTTTAAATCGTGTGAGAGATACACTTTATGATCAATACTATGATAGAGTGAGGTTTGGAGAACCCAAAGAAAAAGTATACAAAGTTGATATCTGATGACTTTTGCTACTACTGATAAAAACAAATCTGCGTTCAAACTCCGCAACTTTGGCCCCATTTACTATTTGAATCTGGATGATCAACCAGAGAGACGAGAGTATATGGAGGATCAATTTAAGTATTGGGAGATTGATAATTATGAACGTATCTCTGCTTACGATGGTAGAGAGGATGACTTAGGGCACGTTATTAAGGGTGCCTATCCTAATATGATGACATCGGGTGAGATTGGATGCACCACTTCTCACCTGAAAGCACTCAAACATTGGTTAGAAACTTCTGACAGTGATTATGCTATAATCATGGAAGATGATTGCAGTCTTGAGACAGTCAAGTGCTGGAACTTCATATGGGACGACTTTGTTGCATATGCTCCATACGACTATGATGTCATTCAACTTGCAATTATTTGTACTGGTGATATTCATGTCAAAATTCATAAGCGGTTTGTGAATGATTTCTCCACCGCTTGCTACATGATCACTAGACGCCACGCACAGAAACTGATAGACTTTCATGTGCGCGGTAACAAATACAAACTGGATAATGGAGTCAAGCCGCGTCCTGTTGCAGATGATTTAATCTACAATTCTGGTAACACTTATTCCATTCCACTTCTTTTGTATAAGACGGACTTAGGTTCTAGCATTCACCCAGAACACATTGATGCTTTCCATGTAGGTAACTACAAAGCACAGTTGAACTACTGGACAACTAACGGTGCAAGGATGAGTATCAGAGAGCAAATGGATTATGATCCATATTTGGGTAGAATTACAGAGAATTCTGCTGCACAACAGGCGGAAAACCCATCCAATTGACAAAAGATTAAAAAAAGGTTAGTATAAATACTTAACCTTTTGTTTTCATTACAAAAGGTAAACGGGGAGATGTCGATTCCCCTTTCATCTGCGGGTAACCATTCCGCAAGTAAACAAACGAGGTAAAACTAATGTTCAAAACGACTATCGCTGCAGCAGCTGCCGCTGTTGCTTTTGCTCCTGCTGCTGCCCT
>Ga0163111_10000794_pt1 | contig 18934 bp, 16 predicted proteins | sample CRUFie1St18metaG_FD_109645 | JGI IMG/M metagenome (GOLD analysis project Ga0163111, IMG submission 109645) | Marine microbial communities from the Costa Rica Dome - CRUD Field 142mm St18 metaG | ecosystem: Environmental > Aquatic > Marine > Oceanic > Photic zone | place: Costa Rica: the Eastern... | reverse complement strand
TATTGGATCTTCAAAAAACATTAACCCGAATCTAGACACTACATTGTCATATTTTGAAGATTTAAAGGCATAAGACTGAGCATCAGCATTTAAGAAAGTGATATTTCCTTTACCAAAGTGATACTTTTTTGCTAATTCTAATAATGGCTTAGAAATATCTACCCCATTTATTAAACCAGTTTTGCCTACTTTATCTGATAAAAACGGAAATAACGCACCTGATCCGCAACCAATATCTAGCACCTTATATCCTTTTTTAATCCTTATTTCCTTACAAAGAGCATTAGTTATAATCTGTAACTGAGCATCCATTCTTGTATCATTATTTACCCAAGCCTGACCCACTGAGCTGTTCCAATGGCTTCCCTGTTCTTGGTTTTCACCGTAATTAATATTTGAACTATTCATGACAAATTTTGATGAAAATGACTTTGCTTCAGGGAGTTAAATCAAACATTGGTTTGGATTTTGTAGCTCGTTCGCATTTAGGAACTCCTGCTTCAATATAACCGATTATACATGACCATATTTGACGTCTATAAATTACCGTAAATTCGTAACTATGTGCGCCCTGAATAATCTTGCTACTTTGGCCAACAAGTTGTTCAGCATGTTCATAAGTTTTATAATTAATAAAATCACCAGTGTTTGACCGCTCGCGCGAAAATTCTTCTCCCTGAGAAGATAATGTACTCACTGACAAAAATACAAAAGCTAATAAAATATTTTTCATATATGATCCTCTTTCCCCAAAACTTAACGTTTAAGATTTAATTCTGCAAGTTTGTTATATTTAAGAAAAATGAAGATTTTAATTAGGACTTTCATACTCTCCATGATGCGGTCTCAATGACAATAATCCAAAATTTTCAGGAAATTTTGTTGTTGTGGCCCATAAGTGATCACCATAATAAAATGGTTTAAATTTCTTTATTCCGTCTATTGGGAGTGGTTTTATAATCGTGTTAGGGCCAGGCTCAAAAAAAAATGGAACTGAAAATCGAGATTCTCCTCGGCCTATTACTCTATGTTTTGTCGCTCTTATTTTGCCTCCAGTCCATAATTCTAAAAGCCCGCCAAAATTAATTGAGAAACTATCCTCAATAATTGGAACATCAATCCACTCTGTTTTTTTATTCTGGGCTTGTAGTCCACTAACGCCACATTGAGCTAATACGGTCAATAAGCCGCTGTCTACATGTGGTCGTGCAGTCTGTTCATAAATCTGGCCCTTAAAACGTGTATAACGATCAGGAATATCTTCCTCTTTGTTGAGCTTCGCAGTATTTCTTGGATAATGAAGAAGCCTTAATGTTGAAATCCCATCTATAAATGCATCTCGGAAAATATTTTGGCTAATATTTAGGCTTCGTGAAAGCGAGTCTAATATAAGATTACCTATTTTTTCCATTCCAAGATAATAGTTTCCCGTAACTTCTCGCCAATTAGGGGGTAAATCATGAGAATTTGGTAAGGGTGTTGGTTCATAAAGTATATCGTTCGCAGAATTTTTAGGTAATTTACGCACTATATCAGGTCCAATTTCAAACCCCTCTCTATTGCGGGCCTTGCTGGATTTAAGGGGAAACCAGCCACGATAAATATGTGAATTGTTAGGTTGAAAATTTTTCTTCCAATAGGGCTTTTGTTTGTCTTCTGGTATACTGAATAATTTTAGTATAACGTCTCGTTCATTTTGGTTAACTCTTAAATCTTGTGGATATCCCTTTATTACCATAAACCCGATATCAAATGCAGCTTTTGCTATTTGTCGATCGATATATATTCTTTCTTTATCATTATTAGTAAATAAGCCTCCAATATTGATGATTGGAATTTCTTGCATCTTCTTGATCTGTTCCTATTTTATTTATTTTTTGCAGCTTAAAGATAATATTTGTGTTTGTACCAAGATAATATAATTTAAATTGATAATTAAAAGTTAAAATTAAGTTGAGGTACATTAATTGAAGAATCATAGTTCAAACGAAAATAAGTCGCCATTTGTAACTGATATCAAATGTGTCTTACCTGAATGGATAGATTATAATGGTCATATGAATGTTGCTTTTTATACCATGGTATTTGATGAAGCTTTGGACAATTTTTTAGATGAAATTGGTATTGGAGAATCCTACGTAAAAACCAATCAAAATGGGCCATATGCACTTCAAGCGAATTACCATTACATGAATGAACTGTTGGAAGGTGAAAACTTTAGAGTAAAAATTTTTCTCGTTGATGTTAATGATAAATGTTTTCATGTCGCGATGGAGATTGTTAGTGAAAAGAATTTGTCTGTTGCAGCTTTCTGTGAGCAAATTACGATGAATGTTGATTTAAGTAGACGCAAATCTAATTGTTACCCTGATTGGGTTAGGGCAAAATTTGATAAGATATTATCAAATCAAGGGGGAGTAAAGTTACCAAAACAAATTGGAAAACCACTTGGTCTTCGCCATTAGATTAACTTATTTAGCAATAGATTCTATTGTTTTTATAGCACCATCTAATGCATTGCCATTTTCATCTAGGAGTGCTGCTTCCCTTAATCGCTCGATCCATTTTGCAGCGTCAGCTCTGCCTGAAACTAGATTTATGGATTTCATAACTTTATCAAATTTTGATAAACCTCTAGAATGCGTATCTGAATAGCCTTTTATTAATCTTCGGCATTTTACAATTTCAACAGCTAAGTCATATTGATCTGGAACAAAGGCTTTGAATGTTTCTATCCATTTCTCCCGATGAGAGATTTCAATTTGGTGGCGATAAGTCATAACTCGATAACCTCTCAATCCCGCTAGTAGGAACAATAAAAAAAATGGGGTAAGATTAGTTGATTTTATGCGCCGACCTTTATTAAATAAGCGATCTAAATTCTTCATTCTACCAGAACTTTTTTCGTACCAATTACCAAATCTTTTAGGAAAAAGCCCAACAATCTCTTCTGCTCTTGGATGAAAATATTCTGTAACTCTTAAATTAGACTTTTCATCGATATTTAATTCGCTCGTAATTCGAACTGTTCTGTTCGCTCGCGTTTTTAAATCTGCAACCTTGATTATATCATCATATGCCATGGCATTGGCAATGTGTTTTGCTGCCTCAATTGAAAGTTGGTGATTTTTATTGTTATCCAATTTTATTATATCTTTTAAATACGTTAAATATTGCTTACCGTATTTGACGTCCTGAAAATCAACTACTTTTTTCAAACCTAAAGTGGCCATTTCTTGGACTTCTGAGGGCATCAAGTCTATATCATCCAGAAGTTTGTCCCATTTTTTCATTAAACGTTTAGGGCCTTTTACTTGTTTTTTGTCGTCTGTAATTTTCTTTGCTACGGTTTGTTCTGCTTTTTCAGGGTCTATAGTTAACTGGTAAGCTTTATTAAAAGCTTTTAAGCTTGCCTCGACGCCTTTACCCGAGTCTTTTATAGATTTTTCAAATGCTTCTTTTGGAAATGGAAGCGCGTTGGATGCTGCTAATGAACCAAAAAGGCTAGCTGAAACGACTGATTTAACGTCTACTGCTATTTTATCCATATCCATTAAAATAAGCTTTTTTGCCGCAATTTCTGCAGCTGCAAAAACTTCAGATGACTTGGCTATGCCATCTCCAGGTACAGTTTTCTCTGAAACTGCCAAAGCTCGGTGTGTTGAGCCAATTAAGGTTGTACGATCTGGAGTGACAAAACCTCTCATTATAGCTCGTCCCACCTCCATCATTTCTGAGGCTATTAATATATCAACATCACCCGCAGCAGGGGCAAGTGAGAATACTGGTTGTTCGTCACTCTGTGGAGCCATTTCGATATAATAAATCGTTGCTCCGGTTCGTTGGGCGACTCCAGCGACAGAAGTTGCTTGGCATGTATAACCCTGCGAGCGACATAATTTATCGATCCAATTGGCAAGGACACCACCTCCTTGCCCTCCAACAGCCATTATTGCAAGTTTGAGTATTTCATCTACTCTTGGATCGGTTTTTAACGCCTTAAGTTCTGTTGTGACAATATTCAAGCTATGCTCCAATAAAATTAAGTCGCTTTTTCTGCCGTCTACTTTGAAAGGCTTTAATCAGTGACTTTTGAATATTTGAAAATATTTTTTCAAAACCACTCGGATTATGTATTACATCTGCTTGATAGAATGAGGGGCAAAGAATGGCCGCATCAGCAACTTCGCCACAATTGCCACAACCAACGCATGTATGATCTATGCTTGCGATTGGATCATCTCGCAGTGGGTCATCAAGCTTTTTTAGAGACAAAGAAGGACAGCCAGATAATCGTATGCAGGCATGATCACCAGTGCAGATATCTTCATCTACTCCAAATCTTGGTATTTCAGTCCTGATACCAGCTGAGATGTTCTGGTTTCTAATTGGTTTTTCACGTCTTTGTCTATTTAGCATACACTCTGATGATGCTACAATCACTTTTGGGCCATCATAGTCAGTAGTTAAAGCTTCATTTAAAACTTCTTTTACTTTTTTTACATCGTACGTTCGATCAATTTGACGTATCCATTCAACCCCAACGCCTTTCAAGGCATTTGAAATGGGATTTTGGGTTGATTTTGAATTATTTTCAGCACGTGAAGACATTACATCTTGTCCACCAGTTGCTGCTGAATAATAATTGTCGACTATTAGTGCAACACTATCTGCTTTATTAAAAACCATATTGCCGATAGATGATGATAAACCATTGTGCCAGAATCCACCGTCTCCCAGTATAGAGATTGCTCTCCTTTCTCCACCTCCATCAAAAGCTGCATTTGATGCTGGACCAAGGCCATATCCCATAGTAGATCCACCGATTTCAAAAGGTGGTAAGCTAGCAAAAAGGTGACAACCTATATCTCCAGTTATCTGGTGTTTGCCAAGATCTTTCTCAACGAGCTTCATAGCTGCAAAAATTGGTCTTTCTGGACAGCCTGTGCAAAAGCTTGGAGGCCTGATAGGTACGGTTTCGGTAAGGTTTGGTATTTTAGGTGGTATCGCATTTGGAGAGCGTATTTGTCCCGGTAGAATATCTGGTAAAGTCATTTTGATAAAACTTGTTAGGCTTTCTAACATGATTTGTCCTGTATACTCTCCGGCCATTGGGAAAATATCTTTACCATGTAATGTAACAGAGCTCTTTGAACGGTACAGGAATGATGAAAGGTTTTGCTCAATAAATTCGGGTTGTCCTTCCTCAACAACTAAAATAGCCTCTTTGTTTTTGCAAAATGAGAGAAATTCGTCTTTAACTAACGGATAGGTTACATTTAGGTTGTAAAGTGGTATTTTGCAGTTTCCATTTATATCAGCAAGCCCTAGTCGCTGGAGAGCTCTTATTACGCCATTATACATACCTCCTTGGGTAACTATGCCGATTTTTGACTCGGTTGGTCCAAATATCTCATTTAATTTATTTTCGATTATAAATTTTTCTGCAGCAGGCCATCGAGTTTTTACTTTTTCAACCTCATGGGCATATGTGAAAGGAGGTAAAACCACGCGCGGAGGATCACTTCTTGGGTTTGCAAGTGCTTCTTTTACACTTAACTTTGGCGTTAAATTATCTTTTGTTTTGTAACTGCCAGTTACATGACAGCATCGTATTCTTACCATAAGCATTACAGGAGTATTTGATGCTTCGGATAATTCAAACCCATTTTTTACAGAATCTACTATTGATGGTAGGTTCGGACGAGGATCCATCAGCCAGAATTGAGATTTCATCGCAAATCCATGGGTTCTTTCTTGCATGATAGAAGAGCCTTCACCATAATCTTCACCGACTATTATCAATGCTCCACCGTTGACGCCTGATGAAGCTAGATTTGCCAAAGCATCTGAGGCAACATTTACGCCAACTGGTCCTTTAAAAGTAACTGCACCTCTTATTGGATAGTGTACGCTTGCTGCTAACATAGCAGCAGCAGCAGCTTCAGACGCACTAGCTTCAAATCTTACACCTAATTCCTCTAACAACTCTTCTGAATCTGAAAGTACATCCATTAAATGTGAAATAGGTGCGCCTTGATATCCGCCCACATATCCGACACCATTCTCTAAAAGTGCTTTCGTTATCGCCAATATTCCTTCACCAGTAAAAGTGTCACCTTTTCCTAGTCTCAGATGTTTAACTTCTGATTTAAAAGATCTTTCAGCCATTCTAACTCCTAAAAATCATGTTTACGAATATTTGTTAAAATTTTTCTCAAAGTCACTATGAATTGCGATTTTTCATCATTGCCAATATCATTGAACATTCCGTTATAAGTACTTTGCATATCTGGCCAAAGAGATTTAAATGCTTCTAAACCTGTCTCGGTCAAATAAATTCGAGTAGCTCTAGTATCAATTGAATCAATCTTTCGTTTTACTAAGCCATCAGCACTTAATTGGTCTAATGCGCGGCTTAGTGTTGATTGCTCCACGACAGCATAAACTGCTAATTCATTAATAAGTATGCCATCCAAGGCGGACAGAACTGCCAAAGCTCTCATTTTTGGGGTTGTTAAATCTAAAGATGTCATTTTTTGCCGTAAAGATTCATTATACCTTCCCATTATTCGGTTCATTAAGTAAGGTGCAAAGTCATCTAAAAGTTGATCACCTATTATGGCATGCTTATTATCATTATTTTTAAGAGTTTTATTCATGCCCCTAATTTCTTTGCTAAATTAAATCCTGATCCACCGCCAAGTCCTGGACCTGGATGGGTTGAAGCACCAATATGATGTAAATTTTTTATAGAAGTGTCATTGTTGGTAGAGTTATTAAATGGACGCCAAATAAAGAATTGATCTATTGAGCATGAACCACCATAGGGATCACCACCGACTAAATTGATATTTAATTCTGAAAGTTGAAGTGGAGAATAGCAACGCCTTTTTAGTTTTATTTCATCAAAATTCTTAATGTGTTTTTTAAGTATCTCTTCTATTCTATCTGCAAATAGTTCTGCCGTATCACTGGTCCAATGAGGTTCACACTTTATGAGGCCTGCGGAGTCGCCTTTAATTGAGGAAGGTGCATCAGGTATTTGTATCCACAATATACTTTTTCCATCTGGACATCTTGTTTGATCTAATGCCGCTGGCTGACCAACGCAAATTGTAGGAGTTTGGGGAAGCATTCCCCGCTCCGCTTCATTAGATGATTTGGACACAGCGTCTATTCCGTCTGACAAGTGGATCAAAGCAACTTTGTTAAGTTCTTCAGACTGCCATTCTGGGCTCTTATCCAAAGCGTAATGTATTTGAAAGTTTCCTCTACCATGACGGAATTTAATGTCTTGGTTCTGAGAAGGTAAGTTGTTTCTCAGTAATCTTTTGTAGAGTTGTCCTGGTGCTACTGATGCAATTATATTATTTGCCTCTATTGTAGTTCCATCGCTTGTTATGATGCCTGTTGCTTTCCCATTTTTAACCAAAATTTCATCTACATCTGTCGAAGACATGAATTTACCACCATTGGCTTCAATTAATTTCCGAAAAGCCGTTACGGCTTGTGCTGATCCACCTTTAACAATTGGAGCTCCTGCTGCTTCTAGTGCAAATGCAATAACTTTTCCCATTTGGCCAGAATATGTGCTCTCAGGTGTCAATCCAGTATGAAGAACCCAAGGTGCAAAAAGGGCTTGAGATAGGGGATGCTCATATGAAGATTCGAGCCAACTTCTGGCAGAGATTAGTGTGGAACCAAACCAGTTTGCCAAATTCTTCAGTCCTATTTTCCAAATTCTTTTGGCAAAAAGCCTCATTGTTGCTACAGACCAAAGTGTTCCCCCTAGTAACGCGAATAAAAAGTCAGCATCACCAGATATTTCATTAACATCTTTAATAAACTGTTCTGCATCGGCTTGATTTAGTTTTTTAAATTCAGCAAAATTTTTGGATTTGTCAGTTGATAAGATTAAACTGGTTCCATCAGGGCGAATTACTGCTGTTGGCATTTCTGTATTACAAAACTCTAATCCATATTTTCCCAGGTCATCCGCCAACTCAGAATAAGCTGGCGAAGTTATAAATAGAACAAATGTTGCAGCCATAATATCATGCTTAAAACCAGGAAGTGTTATCTCGTCAGTGGACATGCAACCGCCGAAATATCCTGACCTTTCCAAGATCAGGACTTTTTTATTTGCGCGAGATAAAAGTGCTCCAGCAACCAACCCGTTGATCCCAGAGCCGATTATTATATAGTCGAAATTATTCATCAAAATTATTTTTGAACTAGGGCTAGAGCTCTTATTGGACTACCAGTACCTCCTTCGATTTTCAGTGGAGCTGCTATCAAAATAGCACCTTTTGCAGGTAATTTGTCCAAGTTTGCTAAAGAAGCTAATCCAAAGCGGTTATTTTTATGAAGAAGGTTGTGAGCTGGAAACATCGGCTCCATCCCGCCCGCACATCCAGCATCAGTGCCGATGCATTGTGTGCCCCAACCGGTGATGCCCTTATCAATCAAGTACTGAACGGCTTCTGCGGTTGGTCCAGGTGAGTGTGGAGCATCATCATAGAAATTCAAAAACTCTCCCGCGTCTCCGGCGCGGCTATCCCAGTCGGTACGCATTACGACCCACTCACCTTCTTGGATTGGGCCATGCTCGGCTTCCCATTCTTTTATATGGTCAACGGTTAAAAGAAAGTCAGGATCTTCCGCAGATTGCTTTGAACAGTCGATGCAGTTAACAGGTGCGACAACTTTCTGCATGTCTAGCGTATCAGTGGCATTGTCAGGCAGATCCTTACCAGTAAACCAGTGTTTGGGTGCGTCAAAATGGGTACCAGAATGTTCTCCTAGCTTCAGCCAGTTCCACGCGCAGACAGGACCATCATCATCGTATTCCGAGATTTTGTGGATCTCAACTTGCGGCGTATTCTTGAATGGTGGTGGTAATTGAATGAGCGGTGTATTGGGCCCCAAGATACCAGTACAATCTATCACTTCAATTTTTCCAGATAGCAACATTGAACCAAGATTATTAAGCATGTCTGATGAACTCATTTTTAATTCCCTTCTTTTTGAACTATTAAATTTTTGACTTAAATTTATTTGTGATTCGGCTAGACAAATTTAAATGCATTTGCAAATATCTAGACATATTTAAATGTATTTGCAAATAAAATCTTAGGGGGAATTTTGTTTAAATGACTGTGACGGAACCAGATGCAATTATTATAGGTGCAGGTCATAACAGCTTGGCTTGTGCAGTACATTTGATTTCAAAAGGTTGGAATGTGCTTCTTGTAGAAAAAGCAGAAATAGCAGGTGGTGCGATCAAGAGTGGTGAGTTCACAGACCCTGGCTTTATACATGATTGGGCGGCGATGAATCTTTCGCTGTTTGCTGGATCACCATTCTTTAATCAATATGGAGATCAATTGATAGAGAATGGCTTAAGTTTTGCTCCTGTTGAAGACTGCTTTGCAAGTATTTTTCCGAACGGTAAATGGTTAGGAATAAGTAATAATTTTGACACTAATTTTAAACGAATATCAAAATTTTCAAAGAATGATGCAAATACTTGGAAAAAATTATCAGAAAGCTTTCCTGAAGACTCGAGCCATATTTTTGGACTGTTAGGAAATAGTCTTAACTTTCGAAATATTTTTTCACTTTTTTTTAGATTATATAGAAAGAAGAATTTTAGTGGAGCTCTTGATTTCATACGATTTTTGATGGCTTCACCTCGAAGTTGGCTAGATGAGAATTTTGAATCAGACGAATTGAAAGCAACCATGGCTGCTTGGGGCATGCATTTAGACTTTGCTCCAGACTCTGCAGGAGGAGCATTATTCCCATATCTTGAGTCTATGGCAAATCAATCTTTTGGTATGGTTTTGGGACAGGGGGGAGCTGATACCATTATAAAGGCTATGGTTAAATATATTAATGTGAATGGTGGAGTGATTGAATATAATTCTGAGGTTACTGAAATTGTGCATGACGGGGTGCGAGCAGAATCTGTAAAGTTAGCAGATGGGAGGCTGGTAAATGCAAAGAGATGCGTTATCGCAAACGTGGCGCCCTCGTCCTTGTTGAAATTAACAAACGGCTTCAACAAATTTGATTATGCTAATGGATTAAAAAAGTTCAAACATGCCCCTGGAACAATGATGATTCATTTGTCAATGGATGGTCTGCCAGACTGGTTGGCTGATGATAAATTGAAGGATTATGCTTATATACATATTGCACCTTCTTTGGATCAGATGGCTAGAACATATCAGCAAGCAACAGAAGGTTTATTGCCGGATTTCCCAGTGATTGTTGTTGGGCAGCCAACAGCAGTGGACACTAGCCGGGCACCTGCTGGAAAGCATATTCTTTGGATTCAAGTCAGGATGGTGCCGGGGATCATAAGGGGTGATTCTATTAACAAGATAGAAGAAGCAGAGTGGGAACAGGTGAAAGAGCTTTATACTGACAGAGTATTGGATATAATTGAGAAATTTGCGCCTAAAACAAAAGAAAAAATTATTTCAAGGCGAGTTGTATCACCAATTGAATTACAAAAGGATAATCCCAATCTTGTATTTGGCGATCAAATATGCGGTAGTCATCATCTTACGCAACATTTCATTTATCGACCTGTGAGAGGCTATACTGATGGAAAAACCCCAATAAAGAACTTGTATCTCACCGGTGCTGCGGTCTGGCCTGGAGCGGGAGCTGGTGCTGGCTCTGGGTTTATGTTAGGTCGAAAATTAGCTGGTAATTAATTAAGTACAATAAGGAGAAAGAAATGGTTAAAATAAATCGAAGAAATTTACTCAAGATTTCTGCAGCTTCCGCTGCAATCGGAACTGCGGGAAAACCAATATTTGCAAATACTATTGATGAACTCGTCATAGCCTATAATGTTAATTTGCCAAGTTGGGATCCGACTGTAGGGCTATCGTCTGTTAATCCAACGATCCAAGGCATTTACCAGTCGGTATTTGATCTTTTCGTCGCTCAAAATACTGATCTTAGTCAAGGTCCAGGTCTTATCACTGACTGGGGTTGGAATGATGATCGAAGTAAGATTCATATGACTGTCAGAGATGGTGTTTCATGGCACGATGGATCACCATTTACTGCCGAAGATGTGGTGTGGTCCCTTGAGCGTGCGGGCAACCCTGAGTCTGGAAACCCAATATCATTTGTTTGGGGAACGATTGGAAATTTTTCAATTGACGGTAATCATATTACTGGTGATGTGCTTCGTTATGATCCAACTATATTTAAGTGGATGTCATTCTTAACCGGTTACGTTATGCCAAAAGCGTATTTTGAAAAGGTAGGCGCTGAAGGTTTTGAAGCTGCGCCAATCGGAACTGGCCCATACATGGTCGATAAGTTTGAACGAAATGCATTTGTAAGATTGAAGGCTAATGCTAATTATTGGGGTGGAAAGCCAGAATTTGAAAATGTTACAATTAAGTTTGTTACAGATGCATCTTCTAGAGTTGCTGAAATCGAGTCTGGCAATTCTCATGTGAGTTTAGAAATGTCGTACGAGGAGTATGATCGTTTGCGTGGGAAGTCGGGAATTAATGGAACGGCTGCGCCTATTTCTGATATTGGTATGATATTCTTAAATGATATTGACGTAATGTTAGATCCTAATGTACGAATGGCGGCGGCTCATGCCATAAATAAACCCCTAATTATTGAGCGTTTACTGTCAGGCTATGGTGTCGCAATAGATACGTTGCAAACACCTGACTATTCGGCATATGACCCTTCAATTTCTGTAGCATACGACCCAGAAAAATCTAAAGAACTTCTTGCGGCTTCTGGTTATTCGACTGATAATCCAGTGAAGTTTAAAATCCAAACTACCAAAGGATTTAAACCTAAAGATTATGAAATAATTCAAGCAATTGTCGGATTATGGCGCAAAGTTGGGATCGAAGCGGAAATAGAGGTCTATGAAGTTGCAAAACATTACGAGCTACGAGCAACTGATACTTTGGCTCCGGCAGCTTTTTATAACTGGGGTAACTCAATTGGAGATCCAACATGTTCTACCGGTTTTGCTATGTTTGGACCGTCACCTCATTCAGTTTGGGACGGAGAAGATTTAATCAATATGATTGGACCTCTTTGGGGTGAGTCTAATGAGGCAAAAAGGATTGAGGGTTGGAAAGCTGTTGACCGATATATAGCGGAAAATGCATTGGTGATACCATTAATGCAATATGTACAGCCGATCCTTCATTCCTCAGGTGTAAATGTTGTTCCTCATGCTTCGGGAGCATTACTACCTCATTTGATGACTAGAGGTTAATAAAAAATGGGACCATCAAAGCTTTTGGTTTGATGGTCCTAAATAAAAAGGCGCTTAATGCCCATTTTAAAGAGATTATTTATTAGAATTCTTTCTATTGCTGTGACGTTGATTGGCGTTTCAATTATAGTTTTTGTTGTGATAAGAGTTGTGCCGGGAAACCCTATTTCGATGATGCTCCCACCCGGGGCGAGCGACGATGACATCTTAAGATTAAAAATTCTTTACGGTTTTGATAAATCGATAATAGAGCAGTTTTTTATTTGGATAAGCGGTGTTTTAAGTGGGGACTTTGGAACTTCTATCTCTCTGAGACAGCCAGTCTTATCTTTGGTTCTGGGGAGGTTACCAGCTACTTTAGAACTATCTTTGCTTGCACTATTTATTGCATGTGTTCTTGGTGGCACGTTATCAGTTTTAGGTACAAGACTGCGGGAGACGAAAATCGAAGCTGTAATCGATGGTATAAATGGTATTGCTATGTCCATACCTGATTTTCTCTGGGGACTCATTTTTATTTTACTTTTTGGTGTTATGTGGCCAATTTTTCATATTTCTGGCCGAATATCACCATTTCTTGATATCGATTATTCAACTCAATTTTACCTAATTGAAAGTATTTTACGATTTGATTTTAAAGTCTTTTTGGACTTGTTAGCTCATATGTTGATGCCAGCTGTTGCACTTTCAATACCTTTGGCGGCTATTATTTCGCAATTGTTAAAGCAATCTTTAAAAGAGACTATGCATCTCGATTATGTTACTCTAAGTCGTACTAAGGGTTATAGTGAAAATCATGTAATTCTGAAGGAAGCTCTGCCAAATGCTGTGCTACCTACACTGACCTTAGTTGGCGTGCAATTTACATTCTTAATTGGCGGTACAGTAATCATTGAAAGATTATTTTCTTATGAAGGTCTTGGAAATATGGCTATTGATGCTGTTATCAATAGGGACTTGCCTTTAATTCAAGGTATAGTGATATTATTTGCTCTTATTTTTACTATAGTAAATTTATTGGTTGATTTAACTTACACGTTACTAAATCCAAAGTTGCGCAATGGTTGAAATATCTAGAAATACTAGTAGAAAAATTGGCATGAGATTGTGGCTTTCTGGTGGATGGTTAACTTTTTTAGTTTTGATAACATTACTTGCGCCAATAATCAGTCCAAATGATCCACTGGCTCAAGATCTTTTTGCCTCTAGATTGCCACCCTTTTGGATGGATGGCTATGAGGAAACATATTATCTGGGTTCAGATAGTCTAGGAAGGGATGTTTTAAGTAGAATTTTATATGGTTCTCGGATAGCTCTTCTGGTCGCTTTGATAGCGAGTACCGCTACCTGCATTGTCGGCGCGACATTGGGAGTTTTGGCAGGTTATTTTGGCGGTTGGGTAGATTTAATAATATCAAGATTAGTTGATATCTGGATGGCATTTCCTCCAGTATTATTTGCCATATTGCTTATTGCTGTATTAGGCACTGGCTTAACCTCGATCATTATTGCAATAATCGTTATTGATTGGACTAGGTTTTGCAGAGTTATACGGGCAGAGACAATGAGCCAAAGTGCGATGGATTATGTTGCGTCTGCTCAAGCAGTTGGACGAGCAAGATTTGGAATTATGGTTAAAGAAATTGTCCCTAACGTCTTGCCAACAATTGTTGTTTTATTAACCTTGGAAATGGGTATCGCAGTAATTGTTGAAGCTATTTTAAGTTTTGTAAATCTATCAATATCGACAGATTATCCAACATGGGGAGGAATGATATCTGAAGGCAGAACTTCAGTACATCAAGCTTGGTGGGTGATAGTGTTTCCTTTGATCGCACTTTTTTTAACAGTTTTGTCATTTAGTCAGCTTGGTGAGGGGTTGAAAGATCGTTTTGATCCAGTTTTGAGATGAATTCTTTTTTATCAATACGTAACCTTTCTATCTCTCTTCAAAATGGGGAGCGAATACTCAGATCTGTAAATATGGAGTTGGATCGGGGTGACGTGCGAGGATTAGTTGGTGAAAGTGGTGCTGGAAAAAGTATGATTGGCAAAGCAATTTTGGGTATTTTGCCTCGAGCATTAAAAGTTGATGAAGGAGAGATTTTATTTCAGGGAAAAAATTTATTAAATTTAAATAGTGGCGAATTACGAAAAGAAATTGGTGCAAATGCAGCTTTAATTCCTCAAGACCCTCTGACTGCTTTAAATCCATCTCATCGGATCGGTCGTCAGATTACTAATCGATTAGTTGATATCTTGGGTTGGTCTAAAAGTGAGGCGCTTAAAAGAACTTATGATTTATTAGATGAGGTTAGGATTCCAGATCCAAAAAGAGTGCTAAATAGTTTTCCACATGAGTTGTCCGGTGGCATGCGACAAAGAATATTAATCGCTTCGGCGTTTGCTGCGGAGCCAAAATTAATTATTGCTGATGAGCCTACAACAGCACTTGATGTAACAGTACAAAAGCAGATATTAAACTTGATTGGTGAAATGCAATCACGACACAAAACTACCCTTTTATTCGTAACACATGATCTAGGAGTTGTTTCAAAAGTTTGTCAAAGCTTATCTGTCTTATTTTTGGGCAAAGTTATAGAAGATACTAGTGTATCTTTGTTTTTTGATAAACCATTTCATCCGTATTCGAGAGCCTTATTGGCGGCAACTCCAAAATATAACGATCTTAAATCTAATCTTATTCCAGTTTCAGAAGAAATTCTAAATTCTGTAAAAGACGAAGTACTTAAATTGGATAGCGAATGGTCTAATGACAGATAATATCTTTGAAATTCAAAATTTATGCATTGATGTTTTCGATATGGCAAGAAAGCCTCTTTTTGGAATGACGCCAAAGCTACAAATTTTGAAGGGTATCACCTTTAACATACAGCGTCGCGATGTCGTTGGAATTGTAGGTGGATCTGGCTCTGGTAAATCTACACTTGGAAGAGCGATGATGCGTCTGATTGAACCAAGTGCAGGCAAGATTGCTTTTGAAGGAAAGGATATAACCCACTTGAACGATATTGAACTTCGTTCGCTTAGAAGGCGGTTTCAAATGATTTTTCAAGATCCAATGTCTTCATTGAATCCAAGACATCGAGTAAGCGCGATCATTGGTGGACCTCTTAAGTTACATGGGTTTGAAAGAGTTGATTTTCTCATTGAAGAAGCATTAGATCATGTTGGTCTGCCTAAAAGCTTTAAGAGCAGATACCCGCATGAGCTTTCTGGAGGTCAACGCCAGAGAGTTGGGATTGCAAGGGCTATAGCTCTTAAACCAAATTTTATTCTAGCTGATGAGATAGTGTCGGGCCTTGATGTTTCTAGTCAAGCAAAAATATTGAGTTTGTTGCAAAAACTGGTGCTGGATCTTGGGTTAACTTTAGCTTTTATTAGTCATGATTTATCAGTTGTACGTCGGTTAAGTAATAAAATTATAGTCTTAAAGGATGGAGAGTTAATTGAGAGTGCACAAACTGATGCGCTATTTGAAGCTCCGCAAAATAGTTACACTAAAGAGTTGCTTTCTGCTATTCCTTTGCCTGACCCTAAACAAGTTTGGAATTAGATCAAATTATATGTTCTGGAGTTATCGGTAATAATATGTTTGTTAATGATTACCAAAAAAACTTTTTAGGATGGTTTATTGAAAAAAAATAACGGTACCGAAAAATGTTAGATGATAAAGATTTAAGTGAAGGTGGCTATGCCTTATATCATTCTGTGGGCCATCGTCCAAATGGAAGTCAAGAAATGGCCACAGCATTAGCCAATTTTTCTACCATGTGGACATCTCCAATTGCGGATGTTTGGCCAAGAACTCTAGAATTGTTAGAGGAGTTTAGGCAGAGTTTTGCGATGTTAGTTGATCGAAGTGCATCTAGTGATGAAGTTGGTCTTGTCGATAGTGTAACTTCTGGGTTGCAGAGAATAATTGATGGTCTAGGACCTGATTATTTAGAAGGAAAGTCGGTTTTGATTGCAGATGATGCTTTTCCCTCATTGCACTTTTTACTCCAAGGTATGCAGCAGATTTTAAAGTTTAAAATAAAAAGGGTAAGTATTCGTCAAGGCCAATATCATGTTGAAAATAGTGATTACATAAAGGAATTAAAAAATGAAGATGTAGCATTGGCTCTGGTGACTTGGGTGAGCTCAACGACTTCTGCAAGAGTAGATTTAAAAACTATTGCTGAAGAAGCGCCGCAAAATTGTATTTTAGTATGTGATGCGACCCAGTGCCTTGGTGTTCGTAAATTAGAGTTACCCAAGAGGTTTGATGTTCTTATTTCCACTTCATTAAAATGGTTATGTGGTACTGCTGGTGCAGGAGTTGTGTGGGTTCGTAAAAGCCAATTAGAGTTATTTAGTCCAAAATTTAGAGGTTGGTTCAGCCAAGAAAATCCAATGAATTGGGACATAGATAATTTTAATCTAGCTCCTAGTTCTAAAAGGTTTGAAAATGGAACTCCTAATCCATTACCTTACATAGCTGGATTGCCTGGTCTGAACTGGGTTGTTAAAGGTGGAAATCTTCTTCAGGAAAAACATAACCATCGAATGACTAGCGAATTGATAGAGTTGTTGTTAGAAAAGCAAATTGACTTAGTTACGCCGACTGCATCAAATGCTAGAGGTGGGTCTGTTATGGTTAATGTTGGTACAGTTGAAACTGCTAGAAGTGTTATTGATGATTGCGCGAGTGAGTCTGTCCTAATAGATAATCGAGGGGGCCTATTACGCTTTTCTCCTGGCATATTAACGGAGGATTTTGCTGTTGAGTGTTTTGTATCTTGTATTTTAAGAAATAGTTAAAACAATATATTATACTATGAGAATATTTAAGTTATATGGAGGTAGTGTTGCAAGATCTAAAAAATAAAGCTATTTTAGGCACATTTATTCATTGTCCTAATAGGGGTAAGATTGAATTTTCAGAAAATGCTTTACTAGTTATTGATAGTAGCGGAAAAATTGCAGATCATCTCAAGAATAGCGACCCAAACTATGAACATGTTAAAAGAAAGTTCAATGATTCAGGAGCATTAATAGAATTTTCAGATCACCAATATTTGTTACCTGGATTTACTGATTTACACATACACGCTCCACAATGGCCACAATTGGGTAAGGCTTTGGATGTTCCTCTGGAAGTTTGGCTTCAAAAATACACTTTTCCATTAGAAGCTAAATATGAAGATGAGGATTTTGCCCGAATGGTATATTCAGATTTAGTGTCCTCACTTCTCAAGGCTGGCACTACTACAGCAGTTTATTATGGTACAATTCATCAGAGAGCCAATCAAATATTAGCAGATGTTTGTATTAACAAGGGACAAAGAGCAATAATTGGTAAAGTGGTTATGGATAATATAGATCAATGTCCAGATTATTATCGTGATGCATCAACACAGGTCGCCATCGATGGAACTTCGGAATTTCTCGATTATGTTAAAACCCATACACACAATACTGAAAATAGAGTAGATGTTGCTGTGACGCCTCGATTTATACCGAGCTGTACTGATGAGGCTTTACATGCACTTGGCGATCTTGCCTCTAAGCATTCTAGTTATGTACAAACACATTGCTCTGAGAGTGATTGGGAGCACAATTATGTAATCGAACGTTGTGGGAAATCTGATACGGAAGCTTTAATGGAATATGGTTTGTTAACTAACTCCACCGTTTTGGCTCATGGAAATTTTATTTCCGAAAATGATATGGACTTAATCAAAGAACAGGGTGCTGGAGTTGCTCATTGCCCTTTGTCCAATTATTTTTTTTCCGATGCAGTGTTTCCTTTAAGACGTGCCCTTGAAAAAGGCTTAAGAGTTGGCTTGGGTACTGATATTTCTGGTGGGCCTAGTGCATCAGTTTTAGACAGTTGCAGAGGCGCAATAACCGCGGCTAGGGCTTTAGAAAATGGCACGGATGCGAATATTGAACGCGACCAACGTGGAGTGCCAAAGAGTAGAGTAGATTTCAGTGACGCATTTTACTTGGCTACCAAGGGTGGGGCAGAAACTCTAAATTTGTTGACTGGAAGTTTTGAAAAGGGAAGTTTTTTTGATGCTATATTAATTGATACAAAAGTGGATAATGCACCTATACCAGTCTACGACGATATTGATAGTGAGCTAGATTTAGTCCAGAAAATAATAATGTTATCGACAACAGCAAATATTATAAGAACTTGGATCAATGGATCACTTGTCTAAACATCAAAGCTATATTTAGGGTAAAAATGTTACATTCTTATAAGTTTTCTCGAGCAATTACGCGGTTACCAAGTAAGAGCGTGGTAGATGGTTTAAGGGCTGAAGATATCGGAAGTCCAAATTTTGAGCAAATGCTATTGGATCATAAAGATTACAGCTTAGCTTTGAAAGAGGCTGGGGCAAAAATAATAGAATTGCCTCCATTGCCTGGTTTTCCTGATAGTACTTTTGTTGAAGATACGGTCCTATGTCTGTCAAATTTAGCGATACTAATGCGTCCTGGAGCGCCCTCTAGAGCAGGCGAGGTCTCAGAAATAGAGCCAACCATAAGAGAGTTATTTGATAATGTTTTAAGTATTGAAGATCCTGGCTTTATCGAAGCTGGAGATATATTGACAACTGAAAAAGAGGTTTTGGTTGG
>Ga0163111_10000793_pt1 | contig 18935 bp, 23 predicted proteins | sample CRUFie1St18metaG_FD_109645 | JGI IMG/M metagenome (GOLD analysis project Ga0163111, IMG submission 109645) | Marine microbial communities from the Costa Rica Dome - CRUD Field 142mm St18 metaG | ecosystem: Environmental > Aquatic > Marine > Oceanic > Photic zone | place: Costa Rica: the Eastern... | reverse complement strand
GTATCTTTGTGATAATGAAATGCAGTTGATGACTGCTATGGAAGATCACGATTACACTTGCTGGTTGGACCCTGATGGTGTTCCTGCCTATGTGAAAGACTCGGTATGTCGCTAATCTAGCCCTGGTCGGGATGGTCTTAAGACCCTCGCGTTTCCTAGTTCGTAAAATTAGGTGGTGGAGTCATTAGACCCTCTTTTGGTTTCTTACTTCCTAAAAGTAAGTGGTGCGGATGGAGGAAACTCCCGCCAGGTTTCTTGTTTCCTGTAAAAGAATAAGTGGCGTGCATGGCAAGACCTATAGGGGGACAGTTGCATAAACTGTCCTTTTTTAGTATAATGGAGTGAAACACAATCTATAGATGGCAAAGGTAGCATTAATTACTGGCATCACAGGACAAGATGGATCATACCTTGCTGAACTTCTCCTTGAAAAAGGTTATGAAGTTCACGGTATTATCCGTCGTGTTTCTATGATCAACACTCATAGGATTGATCAGGTCTATGATCATCCACAATTAAAACTGCATTATGGTGATCTAACCGATTCTACTAACTTGGTGAGAGTTATTCAGCAAGTTAAACCAGACGAAATTTATAATCTTGGTGCTCAGAGTCACGTTAAAGTATCATTTGAAATGCCAGAATATACTGGTGAAGTTGATGCTATGGGAACTCTTCGTGTTCTGGAGGCAGTTCGTCTTCTGGGTATGGAAGATAAAGTTCGTATCTATCAGGCATCTACTAGTGAACTTTATGGACTGGTGCAAGAAACTCCTCAGAGTGAAACTACACCATTTCACCCACGATCTCCATACGGAGTAGCAAAACTGTATGGATACTGGATCATTAAGAACTATCGTGAAGCATATGGTATGCATTGCAGTTCTGGTATTCTGTTCAATCACGAGTCACCACGACGCGGTGAAACTTTTGTGACTCGTAAGATCACCCGTGGTCTCTCTCGCATCTCTGTGGGTCTACAAGACTGTCTTTATCTTGGCAACCTCAATGCAATGCGTGACTGGGGACACGCTAAGGACTATGTGGAAGCAATGTGGTTGATGCTTCAACAAGATGAACCAGATGATTATGTGATTGCAACTGGAGAACAGCATTCAGTTCGGGAGTTTGTAGAAAAGTCTGCAGACTACTTTGGTATGAAGATTGAGTGGATGGGTGATGGTATTGACGAAATTGGATTTGATTGGCATACTAAAAAACCAGTCATTAAGGTTAGCGATAAGTATTTCCGTCCTGCAGAAGTAGAGACTCTCCTTGGTGATCCTACAAAAGCAAAGGAGAAACTTGGATGGGAACCAAAGATTACATTTGATCAACTCATTGAGGATATGGTTCTTTATGGACAGTAATAGTAAGGTTTATGTCGCTGGTAACACAGGACTAGTAGGATCAGCAATCATTCGTATGCTTCATAGGAAGGGGTATACGAATATTCTTTCAACACCTTCATCTCATTTTGACCTTCGCCGTCAAGATGATGTTGAAAGATTTTTTGAAAATAATGAACCTGAATATGTATATCTTGCTGCTGCAAAAGTTGGTGGTATTGGTGCAAACAAAGATTATCCTGGACACTTCATCTATGATAATCTGATGATTCAATCAAACATCATTCATACTGCACGTAAGTTTGGTGTTAAAAAACTTCTGTTCCTTGGATCTTCTTGCATCTACCCAAAGATGTGTGAACAACCGATCAAAGAAGAATATCTGCTGACAGGTCCTTTGGAACCAACTAATGATGCTTATGCTATCGCTAAGATTGCTGGCATCAAGATGTGTCAAGCATATCGTAAGCAGTATGGATTCAATGCAATCTCTTTGATGCCTACAAATCTGTATGGTCCTAATGATAACTTTGATCTTGAAACCTCTCACGTTCTTCCTGCATTGATTCGTAAGTTTCACGAGACAAAAGATACCGTAACTCTTTGGGGTGATGGTTCTGCAAAACGTGAGTTTCTGCACGTTGATGATTTGGCAGATGCTTGTTTTACTGCTATGCTTAAATATGATAGTTCAGAACCTCTTAATGTTGGAACTGGTGAAGATGTTACCATCAAAGAATTATCGGAAATGATTTCCAAAGTTGCAGGATTTTCTGGATTTACAAACTGGGATACAACTAAACCAAATGGTACACCACGTAAAGTGTTGAATGTAGATAAAATTAAGTCTCTTGGTTGGGAACCTAGTATCAGTTTGGAGGATGGAATCAAATCCACCTACGAATGGTACAAGGATATGGTATAATTACATTATAAAGGTATAAACAATGACCGAAAGTATTACAGTTGTTCTCTCTGGTTACAAACGCCAGAACCTGAAAGAACAAGTTGAGGCAGTTAACAATCAGTCTGTTCCAGTAAAAGAAATTTTTTATTGGCAGAACACCACTCCTGGATTCAATTATGATGAGGACACTTATTGTGAGTTGAACTCTGCATTGAGTAACTATAATTATGGTGTATGGGCTCGATTTGCTTATGCTCTGAATGCAAAGAGTGATTATGTTTGTGTCCTTGATGATGACACAATTCCAGGTGAGATGTGGTTAGAAAACTGTCTTCAAACTTACAAGACTCATCCAGGTTTGCTTGGTGGTATTGGTCTTCGTTTCAAGAATGGGCAGTATGAATTGGATAAACTTCCTGACGGTAAGTATGCACGTTATGGTTGGGACAATGTAAATCCAGATGTCTATGGAAACAATGAAGAAGTTGTTGAAGTGGACATTGTAGGGCACTCTTGGTTCTTTGCTAGAGACCTTTTGTCAGTTATGTGGAGAGAACTACCCGCAGAGCACTGGTCTATGCTGTGTGGAGAAGATATCCACTTCTCTTATATGCTTCAGAAATACACTGATCTGAAGACCTATGTTCCACCACATCCAAAGGATGATACTCGTATGTGGAGTAGTCTCAAGGCGATTCAATATGGTGCAGATCAGTATGCAACTGCATATGAAACTCTGGGTAGTGGTGAAATGAAGAAGTATCTTCAGCACTGTGTCGATAATGGTTTTGTTCTCTATCGTGATCGAAAATGAGATTAATTGCTCATAGAGGGAACATCAATGGTCCAGACCCTGAAAATGAAAACTCTCCCAAGTATATTGAGAGTGCTATTAAACAGGGATATGATGTTGAAATTGATTTGAGAATTGGTCTAGGTTTACAACTAGGACATGACGAATCTCAATACTTTATTGATAGCAGTTGGTTGAATGCATTTAAAAGTAAACTTTGGATTCATTGCAAAGACTTTAATGCTCTGACATACCTCACTGAAAGAAAGTTCATTGGATTCAATTACTTTTGGCACGAAGAAGATGACTATACTCTTACCAGTCAAGGATATATCTGGACCTATCCTGGTAAGCAAGTAAATAAAAATTCAGTCTTGGTTGATCTAGAGGGTGTAAATAGAGAAGCGGACTGCTATGGTATTTGTAGCGATTATGTAGGTAACTTAAAATGAAAAATGTAGCATTATTCACCTGGACAAACACTGAATATGAGGATGTGTTTCCAGCATATTTTGGAGGTATTGAAAAATATTTTCCGCAAGTAGAAAAAAGTTATGTTGCTATCAATGCTTTGTCTGAAATCATTGATGACCAGCATCTTCAACTTGTAAATGATGAGCAGAACTCATATGTTGAAAGAATCCTTGGTTGCCTTGATGCAATAGATGAAGAATATATCATCTATGCTCAAGAGGACTTTATGTTGTATGATAAAGTTCCAACTAGAGAGTTTAATAAAGCACTGAACTTCCTGAAGAAAAATGAGGAGTTCTCCTGTGTTAAACTACTTCGGTCTGGTGCTGATACTCTTGAAGAGAAGTTGGCAACTAATATCTACAAGAGTTGTGATTATTATTCTGCAGTTCATCAGGTATCTATTTGGAGGAAAGATCATCTGATTGCAATTCTAAATCTTCTCAATCCAGTTCATTTGAGAAACTTTGAATATTCTGGTGGTGCTAGCAGAGCAATGCATCAGTTGGGATATAAATCTGCTTTCTATTTTAGTGAAAGTTCCCCTCATCGTGGTGGTCATTTTGATAGTAAAGCATATCCATATATTGCTACCGCTTTAATCAAAGGTAGGTGGAACACTGCAGAATATCAGAAAGAGATTGACCAAATTGCTGAAGAGTATAATATTGATGTAAACAAAAGAGGAACCCTATAGTGATTAAATTATTGATTTTGGATGTTGATGGCGTTATGACAGACGGCATCAAATATTATGATCGTGAAGGAACAGTCAAACTTAAAACTTTTTGTGATAAAGATTGGACTGCAATTAAACGATTCCGTGCAATCGGAATCAATGTTGTATTCTTGACTGGAGATCCATATAACGTCAGTATTCTTGAGAACAGAAACCTACACGTCATTGCTAATCGTGGATCTGGTTTCCATAGTGATAAAAAAAATTATCTTGAAGACATCTTAAAAGAGTACAAATGTACTTCTAAAGAAACTGCTTACGTTGGAGATGATCTTTTTGATATTGGAATTATGAAAGGTGTTGGTCATCCATTCTGTATGTTAGATTCGCCAAGGATTGTTAGGCAGATTGCACAGGTTTTGCCCGTCAAAGGTGGTGATAATGCAATTATGGAACTGTTTGATACACTTGAAATAGATGGGTTGCTTCCTTCCTTCTCTTATGATAAAGTAATAGACAAGATCTACGAACTTGACTTGAAGGAAAAGTTTTAATGAAGGACATTGCACTTTACGGACATCTGACTATTGATACCATCACTGATGGAAGCACAGAAAAGAAAACACTAGGATCAATGGCAAACGTCTGGAAGGCGTTACTTGAGCTTGATGCAACACTTGATATCGGTCTATCACCGATTGATGTTGGTCAAGCTCTTATCTATGTTGATAAACCTGCTGCTCAAAGATATTCAAAGGTCAACCTAAGTTTGGTGCAACATCAGGTAAAGATGATGAGTTCTAAGATTAGTCATCTGATCTATCTAAACGAACTAACACGAAACGATTTTATTCCTGCCTTGGATGGCATCATCACCGCAGACATATGTCCTGGTAAACCAGTGAATACGGAGATGCTCCAGTATGTGGACTATCTGTTTATCTCTGATGAAGATATTAACGATAGTTTTTTGGAATATACCAACTCTACAAAAGGGTGGGTGATTCTTCATAGTGCATCTGGAAGCGTCGTATCTAATGGGCAAGAAGAATTTTTCTACAAATTGCCAGAAGAACTGATGCTAAAGAACGTCAATGTTCTTGGTGCTGGTGATATATTTGCCTCTTGTTTCCTTTATAAATTACTAGAGGGATATGGAGATATCCACGACTGGATTGAATACGCACATTTAACTACAACTGAAATTCTTAAGAGTTCTAAATGAAAAAATATAATCTTCTTCTTCCCATTGCTGGAAGAGCACAGAGGTTCCTCGATGCTGGGTTTATGATGCCCAAACCACTTATCCTTGCTAAGGATAAGCACGTTATTGATTGGTCTGTTGAATCTGTCGATACTAGTGAATGTAACCTCATCTTCATCGTAAGACTGGACCATATCTACAACTTTAGCATCGATAAGATTCTGAAGCAAAAGTTTGGAGAGGATATTCAAATTGTTGTTGTAGATAAAGTTACACGCGGAGCACTTGAGACTTGTGTTCTGGCAGAGAAGTATATTGATAATAATATCCCACTTATTATCTACACTCCTGATGTTTACTTTGAACCAGTGTTCAAACCAGAAACTATTGATGTAGATTCTGATGGTTTCTTGCTAACGTTTTTGGCAAATAGTCCTGACCACAGTTATGCTGAGACGGATATTAACGGTAAGGTGACGAGAGTAGTAGAGAAAGAAGTTATTTCTGAACACGCAAACGTTGGTCTCTACTATTTCAAGACAGGCAATATGTTCTTGAAGTATGGTAAGCGTGTCATCGATGAGGAAATGTATGTAAAGGGTGAGTTCTATATTGCTCCAATGTATAACCTTATGATTGAAGATGGTCTGACGGTTACTGCACACGATACTGAGAAGATGCACGTTCTTGGAACGCCAGCAACGTTTGAGTTCTTCTGTAAGAGGGTTATTAGAGGATTTGGAGAGAAACCTGTAGCACTTGCCTGTGATCACTCTGGGTGGGAACTGAAAGAGAAAGCAAAGACTATCCTTGAGGTCAAAGGTATTCCTTATATTGACGTTGGAACTTATGTTGATAAACCTTGTGATTACTATGACTATGTTTCTCAGTCAGTATCTCTGATTTACTCTAATGAGTGTAACTTTGCAATGTCATTCTGTCGTTCCGGGCAGGGTGTGAACTTGGCGGCAAACAAATCTGATGATATTATCTCTGCACTGGTCTTCGATGACTACACTGCAGAGCATGCGATTAGACACAACTGTGCCAATCACTTTGCTATTCCCTCAAAGTATGTTAATCCATCAACTATGGAAAGTATTATTGATACTATTCAGCATACATCATTTGATGGTGGACGACACTTCACTAGATTGAATAAGTTTATCTGATGTTAGTATCTGATAAGGAGAAGTTTATTTTCTTCCACGTTCCAAAGGCCGGTGGAACATCAATTCATATTAAATTAAAAGAACGGTATGGTTGGACTGATGATCCACCACCCGTTCTTCATCATATGAAGGCGAAAGATTACCTTGAGTTCTTTCCCAATAAAGCAGAATATTTCAAGTTTGCTATTGTTAGAAATCCTTTTGATAGATTGCTATCTGCCTGGTCTGATTTTACTCAGAACAGACTGGTAGGTAGAATACAGAATAACTACAAAACATTTTTGCAGAGTAAAGGATTGTGGGAAGATGACACTCTCTGCATCTATCGTATGTGGGAAACTGATCCTAAACAGTTTGAATCTTATGATGACTTCCATAGTCACTATAAACAAGCATATGATTGGAACATAGATGGTAAACCACTATCATATTTTGATATTCTTGCTGATGTTGATGGTGGAAAGTTCTTAAAGATTAAAAAGAACAAAGGATTTGATTACTTCTGTGAGCAGTTTGTAGACAGTGGTTGGTCTAGAGATATTCACTTCCTACCACAAACGGATGTCATCGGTGATATTCCAGACTATATTGGTAAGGTTGAAACTATCAAGAGTGATATGGAATATATTTCTCATAGAGTTGGATTTGATCTAACTATTGGTCACGATAGAAAGTCTAATCATAGACACTACAGGGAGATGTATACTCCAAAGACTAGAAAGATTATTGAAGAGCACTTCGCAAAAGATCTTGAAACCTATGGATATGAATTTTAAGGGTTGTATTTTACTTACACACGTTTTTATTGAACCAGGTCAAGAGCAAAAGTTAGATCAGTGTAACTTTGTAGTTGAACACTACAGAAAAAACAATCCAGATGACTATATTATAGTCACAGGTCACGGATTGAAACCAGATAAACTTGAAAAGTATTGTGATTATGTTGATTGGAGTGATGAATTAATCAGATCTGATATTGGATATGGTCATCCTGTTTTAGTCAATCGTGGAATTGATCACGCCAAGTCTCAAGGTTTCAGTCATCTTCTAAAAGGAAGACTTGACTGTATCAATCTGATGCCTAACATCTTTGATTGGTGTATGTGTGAACTTGGAAATAAGAAGTATTTGACCACTCAAGCAACTGCTATAGATACTTTTGTGCTGTGTGATCTTTTTAATTTTGGGTCAGTTGATATTATGAAAAAGTGTTGGAATATCACAGACTGGTATCCTAATCTTGATGGATTAGTTCCACACGCAAAGAACTTTTTCAATCTTTGTGAGGAAGATACCTGGACAGAGGCACTGAAGAATAACTGTGTGATCAAAGATATTCTTACTTTGAAATGGGTTGACTTTAGAGCAGCAAATAATTGGGCAGTATTGAGCAACAGAAAGCAGGAGATGTTTGATAACAATCTTGAGGGATATAAAAACTATCTCTGGGGATATCCTGGTTTTGCTTGGGACGACAATGGAGATCTTACTAATTTAGTTTCAGATAGAGGAATATGGGCAACAGAAAGAAACCACCAATCGTAATACAAGGTCTTACAGATCAGCACCAGCAAATTATAGATCATTATAAGGACTATGAATGTGTATGGGTCACTTGGAATACACAACCAAAAGAGCATCTTGATCAGATTGATGCTCAACCTAATATCACATTGATTACTTTAGATCCTCCAGAACTAAAGTATGCTGAACACTTTGGAATGTATGTGTGGATTACAACTCTCAAAGGGTTTGAATATCTTAAAGAGAATGGATATGATTTTGGTATCAGAGTTCGTTCTGATTTCCTTGTCGATATCCCTCAAGTTCTGAAACTAACCAAGTATGATCACTTCAACTGCTTTGGGTGGGATACTGGGAGTGTTGGATACTTATGTGATTACTATTTCTCTGGACCTGTTGATAAGATTATAGGACTGATGAAGGCTTGTATTGATATTGATTCGGAATCACACGCAGAGAATATTATGACGTATGCTATGCTAGAGGTTGTGCAATGGAGAGATATCAATTATACTTTGACGGATGAAACAAAGTTTAGGTGGTTGAAAAAAGGTATTGATGAACAACATTATATGGAACACGTAAGGAATGATACGTGGTATAATACTACTGATAGATTACAAATTTCTAGATTTATCAGATATGAATTTGAAAAAGACAACTTTCCTGACGATTACCACCTAACTTATAAAACAGGACCAAAATGAAAGATTATAAAAAAGAGATAGAATTCTTCCATAAAAAATTACTGAGTAATGAAAAGTTTGCTTTAGGTAAGTTTGCTGATGGTGAGTGGGGAGCAATCAAAGGAACACAGTTCTTTCCTGCAAATGGTGAGTGGGCAGCAAATGGTAATCATCCTCTATATGGTATTGCAAGACAGGAACTTGAAAATGCCCTAAAGTTCCAAGATCCAAACTATTATGTTGCTATCTGTCCTTGCTATACTGAATGTATTGAGTTTTCTGGACAACCTGAAGAGCAAATCACTTATGCAAATATCTTTGTAAATTCAAACTATGAATACTACAAAGAGCATTACATCAATCTGTATAAGGAAAGAGACATTCATCTAGTTACTCATAAAAATACTAACTTAGATAATCTCCCTTTCAAAATTGAGAAGTTCTATCCCATTGAATATGATGCTTGGGTTCTAAATCGTAATCTTGTTGATGAAATCTTGGAGCAAGATCTGAAAGATAAGTTGTTCCTTTGTGCAGCAGGTGCATTTGCAAACATTCTGGTCCACAAACTTTGGGACAACAATAAGAATAATACTTATATGGATGTAGGATCCACTCTTAATCCTTGGACACAGATTGAAAGGTTGAAAAGGGAGTATTATATGGGTAACAAAGAACTTGAGAGTCTGGTTTGTCCTTGTCCAAATTATAGAGGTTAATATGCTTTCACTAAATCACATAGGAAATCTTGGCAGACTTGCTAACCAAATGTTCCAGTATGCATCTCTGAAAGGGATTGCTAGGAATCGTGGATATAATTATTGTATTCCTCCAAGAGAAGTCTTTGGGCAGAAAGATCGGATGGTGCAACTGACTGATTTGAACATCTATGATGTCTTTGATCTTGAGAGTAAGAATACTGTGGGTCTTACACAGAACAAACTTCTGATGGAAAGAACACATAGGTTTGATAAAGAACTATTCACTAACTGTCCTGATGATGTAGATCTACTTGGATACTATCAGACTGAAGGATATTTCAAGCATATTGAAGATGAGATTCGTGAAGACTTTACTTTCAAGGATGATCTACTTGAGATCTGTAAACCTTTTATGACAGAGGACACAATCTCCTTACACGTTCGCAGAGGCGATTATGTTCATAATCCAAATCATCCTGTTGCACCATTAGAGTTCTATCAAGAGGCACTATCCAAGTTACCTAATTTACCTGTGCTTGTGTTCTCTGATGATCCAGGATGGTGTAGAGAGCAAGAGATTTTTGGTGATGAAAGGTTTTCAATTGCTGAAGATAACTCCTCAGATTGTGATCTCTGTCTAATGTCTATGTGCAAGTATCACATCATTGCTAACTCATCATATTCTTGGTGGGGAGCATGGTTAGCAAAGAGCAAGCAAGTCTATGCACCTCAAAACTGGTTTGGTGGTGGGTGTCTAGATAAAGAGGTGGATGACATCCCATTTGATAATTTTACATTCTTATGAAAATCTGTATTCTGACAATCGCCACAAACAAATATATTCAGTTTGTAGAGCGACTTCTTAATAATATTGAGGAAAACTTTCTAAACGGGCACGAGATTCAATGTCTTCTCTTTACTGATCACGAGATTGAAGAATCATCTGATAATGTAAAGATCAGTCAGATTGATCACGAAGACTGGCCAATGCCTACCCTGAAAAGATACAATTACTTTATGAAAGAGAAAGAATTCATTTCTCAATTTGATTACTGTTTTTACTTTGATGTAGATATGGGAATTGTTGATAAGGTAGGTGAAGAAGTTCTTGGTGATCTTGTAGCAACAATGCATCCATATCAATCGTTCTATCCAAAAGGTGATAGATCGTATGATAGAAATCCTAACAGTTTTGCTTATGTTCCCTCTGGAGAGGAGGGAGAATATTACTATGCTGGTGGGTTTAATGGTGGTAAGACTGAATGCTTCCTTGAGATGGCAGAAGTTCTTGCAAATCGCGTAACAAAAGATTTAGTGAAAGGTGTGATTGCTCTATGGCACGATGAGTCGCAGATGAATCGCTACCTCATTGATAATCCACCTACATTAAGTCTGACACCATCTTATTGCTTTGCTGAAGAGTTTATGGGTAATTCAGATTATCCTTATGAACCTAAAATTATCGCTTTGAAAAAAAATCATGATGAACTTAGATCTTAGAGATATCCCTGCTGTTTATATGAACCTTGAACAGCACACAGAGAAGAATGAGAATATGCAAAAGATTCTCAAGCAATGCGGGTTCAAACATATTATTAGAGTAGAAGGCATTCCACGTCCAGACAATCCTATTGCTGGGTGTTCTGCTGCTCATCATAAAGGACTTTCTGAACTTGACCCACCTTTCGTTCTTTTTGAGGATGATTGTATGGTTAAGAACTTCCGTCCAGAGATTGAAGTTCCAAAAGATGCTGATGCTGTATATCTTGGCATCTCATCCTGGGGTAGAATGAATGGACACTCCGGTCCTTTTGTTCAATATGAACACGTCAAAGATGATTTGTATCGCACACATAATATGCTTGGTGGACACGCAGTATTGTATTTGACGGATGAATATGTTAAGATGTGCCAAAGGGTTACGTATCACGCAGGATATGTGATTGAAGATTATCAAGACATTGGATTTGCTGAAATTCAACGATGGTTTAATGTCTATACCTTTGATGATCCATTTTTCTTTCAGACAAGTGGATATCACGGCACTGTCAATCCCCTTACAAGTTATCCCACTCAAGAGTGCTTTAACTTCAACAAACAATACTTCTTACCCGAAAAAATAGTATGAAATCATTAGTAACTGGTGGCGCAGGATTTATCGGATCTAATCTTGTAGATAAACTTCTTGAACTTGGACACGAAGTAGTGGTCATTGATAATGAGTTTTCCGAAGTTCACGAACAATTCTACTGGAATGATAAGGCAGAGAACTATAAGTATGACATCTGTGACTACGAAAACACACGTCCTCTTTATGAAGGCGTAGACTACGTGTTTCATATCGCTGCTGAAGCACGTATTCAACCTGCTATTGAGAATCCAATTCAAGCAGTTCGGATCAATTCTGTAGGGACTTGCACAGTTCTTCAGTGTGCTCGTGAGGCAGGTGTGAAGAAAGTTATGTATTCTTCTACATCATCTGCATATGGTCGTGTTAATGAACCACCTAACGTAGAAACACAACCCGATGATTGTCTTAATCCATATTCAGTCTCTAAGGTTTCTGGTGAGAAACTATGTAAGATGTATACAGATCTCTTCGGTCTTCCTACAGTCATCTTCAGATACTTCAATGTATATGGTGAGAGGCAACCTCTGAAAGGGCAGTATGCTCCCGTTGTAGGCATCTTTTTGCGTCAAAAGAATGCTGGAGAATCTCTGACGATTGTCGGTGATGGAGAGCAGCGCAGGGACTTTACACACGTCAGCGACGTTTGTAATGCAAACATTATGGCAGCAATTAGTAATTGTGATGACGATGCATACGGTCAAGTCTATAATGTTGGTTGTAGTACAAACTATTCAATCAATGAGATTGCTGATATGATTTCTGATGATCAAACTAATATTCCACCTAGAGTGGGTGAGAGTAGAGTTACTCTTGCAAATACAGACAAACTTAGAGAAACATTTGGTTGGAAACCTAGAGTGACACTTTCTGAATGGATTGCTGAAAATGCTTAATGTATACTATAGGGATGATCATCTTCAAGGTAGGATGTCAGGACCAAAGAAGGTCATTGAAAACTTGATTCGATCTCTTGAAGAAACTGATATTCCCTTCGCACTCAATCAGGAAAAGTATAAGGATAGTCTTTTTCTTCACTGGGATACCTATCACATTGAGAAGTATCAAAAACTGAAGAATAAAGAGACTCTCCTTGTAGGTCCACAGATCTGGCCATTTGCACCAGACTTTGCAGACTTGAAAGACTATGGAAAGATTATTGTTCCATCAGATTGGGTGAAGACTCTGTTTGAAAATCATTTCAATGCAAAGACATTGACTTGGCCAGTTGCTATTTTCTGTCCAGAAATCACTGATGAACAGAGTGTAGACTTTTTGATCTATAATAAAAATGGTAGATCAGCACAAGAACATCAGACCCTGAAGAATCTTATATCTTCTAAGGGATATTCGTTTATTGAACTGAACTATGGATCATATACTCCCGAAGATTTTAGAGACGCTTTGTCTTCCGTAAAGGCGTGTGCTATACTGGATAATACAGAGAGTCAGGGTATTGCTATTCAAGAGATGATGGCAGCAAACAAACCTCTGTTTGTCTGGGACTATCCTACTTGGAACTATATGGGAGAACAATATGAAGTTCCAGCATCATCAGTTCCATACTGGTCTGATGAGTGTGGGGAGAAATTTGTTGATCCAGCACTTATGGAAGAAACCTTCGATAGATTCTGTGAAAACCACGGCAACTACTGTCCTGCTGACTTTGTAAATAGAGAGTTATCACCACAAAAATCAGTTCAAATTCTGTTAGATCATTATGCTTCTTAGTTTCACAACACTGAAAAGAAAATATAATATGGATATCAAAGGGATTATCCATGTTGGCGGACACTATGGAGAAGAGATCTCTGAGTATGTTCAGAATGGTATTCAGGATATTCTTATCTTTGAACCAATCAGTGAGAACTTTGATGTTCTCTCTGAACGAGTTCAGAATCTGAATGCAAACATTGCTGGATATCAAGTTGCTCTCGGATCTGAACGTGGTGAGTTTACAATGTATGTTAGTGACAATGAAAAGCAGAGTAGTTCTCTGTTGAAACCAAAAGTGCATTTGACCCATCATCCTCACGTAAAGTTTCCTTCCACAGAAACTGTAGAGGTTCATCTTCTGGATGATTATGACTGTGATAACTGCAACTTTATCAATATGGATGTTCAGGGATTTGAACTTGAAGTATTAAAAGGTGGTAAGAAAACTCTTGAGCACGTAGACTATGTGTATTGTGAGGTTAATCGCGATGAGGTCTATGAGAACAATGCTTTAGTTGAGGAACTGGATGAGTTTCTTGGTGGGTATGGAATGAATAGAGTTGAGACAGATTGGGCAGGTGAGATTTGGGGAGACGCACTTTACATTAGAGGATGAAATGAAAACTAAAGCGATTTGTTGTGTATTTAATCGTCCAGATTTTCTGGATTATCAGATTAGGTCATTAAAAAAATTCATAGCAGGAGAGTTGGTCATAAGTGTTGCTTATGACACTAGAGACGAACGATATTATGAAGATTTCAAAAAAGTATGTGATGAGCATGATGTAGAGTTGCATCTTCATCTTTCTGAACCTGGTGGATCTCCCAGTTTTTATCACGCACAGACTGCCAAGTGGGCGTATGAAAATCTGATTAAAGGTGGTGATGATTGTATTGCTATCTTCTTGGACCACGATATGTTCTTGATTGATGATTTCAATCCTACTGAAGAGATGTCCAGTAATGATGTGATGGGATGCCTACAGTCTAGAGAAGATATCAATTACATTTGGCCAGGTTTATTCTTCTGCAAGAAGTCCTCTGTTGAAGATATTGAGTTTGACTTCTTCCCACAGACAGTGGATGGTCAGATGTTGGATACTGGTGGTGGAACCTACAAATTACTTCGTGCGGGTTTGAAGTATGAAGATACTGGTGTCGAATATCCAGAAGATTATAAGGGCATTGATCTTCAGGATGATGAACTAACTGGTGGGTATGGTTTCGAACTGCATTGTGATGGTAAGTTCCTACACTTTAGAAACGCTTGTGCCTGGCACAATGGATTTAAGGTTGACAGTCAAAGAAAGACTGATGTTCTGTTTCAGATGTTGTCTGATCTAATTGATGATAAGGATAAGTCTTACTTGGAGGTTGTCGTTGCAAGATATAATGAAGATCTGCGGTGGTCAAGCAAGTATAAGAACTATCTGACTGTTTATAATAAGGGTGACGATGAGATTGAAGGGTCTATTCGTCTAGAAAATGTCGGTAGAGAAGCACATACTTATCTACACCACATTGTCAATAACTATGATAACCTTGCAGATTACACAATGTTTTTGCAAGGTGAACCGATTGATCCACACAGTCCCAAGTTATATGGATACTTGAACTATATTTTGTATTCTAACGAACAGATTCCAGACTTCTTCTGGGTTTCTAATAGAATTGTAGAAGGTGACTTTAATTATGAACGTGAACCATACCATAAGGTTTTTCCAAACTTGCGATATGCTTTTGAAAAAATCTTTGATGCTGAACCACCAGAAAATCTGAAGGCGTTTAGATTTGGTGCTGGTGCTCAGTTCTGTTTGTCCAGAGATCAGATTAGAAAAAGATCTAAAGAGTTCTATCAAAACATTCTTGATATCTTTGAACATAATCCAGAAGAACCGGATGAACTGGCAGTAAAACTATTGGGCAACTCTGGTGTAAAGACAGATTTCTGTCCACAGAATCCAGAGATGGCATATCAAATGGAAAGATTGTGGGGATTTGTTTTTACTTATGAATTGGAAGAATAAATATTATAGTATAGATTTTATAATAGAAGAGAAGTGCCTTTAAAGAAACCCAGTGATTTATTTGAAGAAAAAATAGAGATTGAAACTCCTGTTGAAGTAGAAAAATTGCAGAAAGAGGGGGCATTAAAGAAACCTGCTGAATTATTTGAAGAAAAAATAGAGGTTGAAACTCCTGTTAAAGTTGAAGAACTGCAGGAACAAACTGATAGTATTTCTAGTTCTTTAACTAGTTCTTTGACAGAAGCAATAGATAAGAATTTAAATATTTTATCCAAGCAATATTCGGAGAAATTAAATAAGTTTGATTATAAGTTATCTACACTTAAAGAACAAATTAATATTAAATTTAATGATTTTGAAAAAACTAACAAATCTTTGAAAGGTGAAATAGGGTTAGTTGAGGAACGTCAAGGTAGGATTAATATCCATCAACTAAAGCAAGAAGTTACAACGGAAATAAAGAAACTTGAAGATAAGATTGAGATTATAAAAGAAGCATATGAAGAACATATTCTGAATGAAGGTCTCCTTAACGAACCACCATCAACTGATAATGAAGATCCTTTAACTGCATTAGATAAAAAGTTTGTAACTCTTGATAAGTTTGAAGAGCACTATAAATTGTTTGTTAATAGAATTCAGAAACAACTATCAACTCTTGGTGGCGGTGGTGCTGTTAATATCAGGGATATGGATGATATTGACCTATCAACGGCTAAAGTTAATGATAAGTATTTAAAGTATGATTCTTCTAGTTCTAAGTGGGTAGGTGCTGATGCTTCAGGTGGATCTGGTATTACCACAGAGTTTGTATCTTCTCAGACTCTTAATGTTGTTGGTGTATCTACGTTTAATGAAGATGTGCAGTTTAAAGGTGCAAATACTAATGCAAGATGGGATCATTCTACAAGTGATTTAATTTTATTTGATAGTACTCGATTAGAATTTGGAAGTAATAAAGATTTTGAAATATGGCATGGGGGTGCTCATACCTTTATGAAAAATAGTGGTGGTGATTTAAGGATTCGTGGTGATAAAATATTACTTAAAAGAGAAGATGATAGTGAGAAATATCTTGAGGCAAATGTTAATAATGAGGTAAAATTATTTTTTAATGGTGATGAGAAATTTGCTACTACTAATACAGGAATTAATGTAACAGGTGACATAAAAGTAGGAACATCACAAGCACAAGGAGTTATACTAACATCACCTAACGGTACAGAATATAGACTTATCGTTGCTGATGATGGTACTCTGAGTACAACTGCTGTTTAAATAATGCACTTATGAAATATAATTATCTTATTGTAGGGTCTGGTCTCTTCGGTGCCACCTTCGCAAGACTTGCCACGGATGCTGGTAAGTCTTGTTTAGTAATTGATCGTAGAGAACATATTGCTGGGAACTGTTATAGTCACGATGACGGTGGTATTCATATTCATCGTTATGGACCACACATCTTTCATACTAGTAACAAAGTAGTGTGGGACTTTGTGCACCGATTTGCTGATTTTAATAACTTCATTTTATCTCCCAAGGCAATATCTGGGGACAAGATGTATTCACTGCCATTTAATATGAATACATTTAATGAGATGTGGGGAACCAGAAGACCTGAAGATGCTAAATGGATCATTGACCAGCAGAAATTTAAAGGCAAACCTACTAACTTAGAAGAGCAAGCACTGTCTCTTGTTGGCAAGGATGTGTATGAAAAACTAATCAAACACTATACTGAGAAGCAGTGGGGACGTAGTGCAACTGAACTTCCTAAGTTTATTATTCGCAGACTTCCACTTCGGTTTACTTACAACAATAACTATTTCAATGATCGATATCAGGGTATTCCTATTGGTGGATATACCAAAATGTTTGAAAAGATGTTGGAAGGTATAGAAGTTCGTATCAATACGGATTATCTGGAAGATAAAGAATACTTTGATTCACTTGCTGATAAGGTTATCTTCACAGGACCTATTGATGAATACTTTAATTATGAACTTGGAGAACTTGACTATAGGTCACTTCGATTTGAAGAGGAGCGTCTTGATGAGGAAAACTATCAGGGAACTGCAATTATAAATTACTGTGATCAATCAAGAGACTATACTCGTATCTGTGAGCATAAACATTTTGATTTGGTCAAAACTAATCACACAGTGATAACAAAAGAATATCCTCAAAAGTATCAGAGAGGACTGACACCATACTATCCAATAAACGATAAGACTAATCAAGATCTATACAATCGCTATAAAGCAAAGTCAAAAGGATTGACTAACGTATTGTTTGGTGGTAGATTAGCAGAGTACAAGTATATGGATATGCACGTTGTAATCGAATCTGCAATGAATAAGTTTAATGGATAAAAACAAAGCAGCATACAAACTCAAAGGATTCCCACGAGTCTATTGCATCAATCTTGATGAGAAACCAGATCGCTGGCAGTGGATGGAAAACCAGTTCAAATACTGGGGCATAGAGAACTATGAAAGAGTCTCTGCATATGATGGTAGGGAGGATGACCTCTCAGACATCCTCAAAGGGCGATATCCAGACAATATGTCCTCCGGTGAAGTAGGTTGTGTTACGTCGCATCTGAAAGCGATGAAGCATTGGTTAGAGACTACTGATGAGACACATATGATAATGATGGAAGATGATTGTGATCTTTCAACAGTATCTCACTGGCCTTTTACTTGGAAAGACTTTTACGCCAAGGTTCCTTATGACTATGATGTTGTTCAGTTGGCAATCATCAATCCTGGTGAAATCCACGCTAGATTGCATAAGAGGTTTGTAAATGACTTCTCAACAGCGTGTTATATGATTACAAGACATCACGCAGAGAAACTAGTACGTTTGCACTGTAGAGATAGTAAGTATAAGTTGGACCAAGGATCTAAACCAAGAGCAGTTGCTGATGATTTGATTTATAACTCTGGCAATACATATGCAATCCCCTTGTTCCTATACAAGATTGAGTTAGGATCTGACATTCACGATATTCATATTGATGTGTATCACAAGAGCAGTCATTCGGGTCTGTGGAACTTCTGGAACAACCAAGCAATCGATATGAATTGGACCGAGTTCTTTGATTACGACCCATTTATCGGCAGATTGCCCCCCGGAATCAAAATTTGAGGCTTGACAAAGAAGTTACATTACTATATACTATGTAACAGTTCTTCATAAACACTAAAAGAAAGATGACAGTATCGCGCTCGAACACCGTAACAACTGAAGAAGGCGGACGCACGAATATGTGGGCTACCGAACCACGTATGTACATTGATCAGACCGCCGCAGAAAGGTACGGTTATGAAACCTATGCAGAACGTGCCGAGAAATTAAATGGACGCACTGCTATGCTTGGATTTATTGCTGCTGTTGTCAGCTATGCTACTAGCGGTAGTGTATTTTTCTTTGGTATCTTCGGATTCTGATTAATGATTGAACTTTTGACGCAAACTGAGTTTGCCTGGACTGCTAACCACACGATTGCCGAATTTTTGGCAGGGTATGTATTTGGAGCAGCACTTATTATCGGAGCACCTGGAGTGTTCTTC
>Ga0163111_10000792_pt1 | contig 18948 bp, 16 predicted proteins | sample CRUFie1St18metaG_FD_109645 | JGI IMG/M metagenome (GOLD analysis project Ga0163111, IMG submission 109645) | Marine microbial communities from the Costa Rica Dome - CRUD Field 142mm St18 metaG | ecosystem: Environmental > Aquatic > Marine > Oceanic > Photic zone | place: Costa Rica: the Eastern... | reverse complement strand
GACGAACTTTGAGAAACCGTGGTCACAAGGGAACGAAGTCAACACTACACTTAACTTTTCTATTAAAATTTTGCCATTTCAAAACATAGCATAATCAGCCCGTTTCCCAGTTAATACAATGACAGTACTTCTTTGAAAAAAAAAGATTAAAACGTTGTAGTGAACTCGTTTGTGAGGGAGACTTTGTGACACTCGTGAGGCTTTGCCAATGAGATGACAACTTTGGTCAAAAATTCTCATGTGTTTCATGCTCATCACAAAAAACACAGAGAGATGCAGTCGCAGCAGCTCACGTATCAAAGAAGACTTTATCGTGATGCCCTCGTCTCCCTCAAAGGCCCCAGCGCAACCCCCACCCAATGGGCATGGGGCCACCAAAGTGCCCAAAGTGAACCACCGGGGAAGCGCAACTATCTTAGTACTCCGACGGCGTTCAGATCCGTACGTTTTGAGAGATATGGTTTAGACGCAAAAAATATCAAGAAGCAACGGAGATCGAAACGTGTTACGTTCTCTCCTTAACTTGAATGGACAACGATTCATAAGAAATCCTCCTGTTTCACTTACACAAATTGAAAATGTCGGAAGATTCTCAAAATCGCTCTGATGCAGGAGCATCACTTGACCAAGCAAATGTTGGAAGTAACCAAGATGATACCACTGCTAAAGATAATAAGAAAAAGAAGCGGGTGATTGTGAAGCCACCTTGTCCACAGTCCGTATCCACAGGATACTTGATTTTGAGGGGTGTTCTCCAGGGTTTGGTCGGCGCTAGTATGGATGAAGCCACTGTTTCACTATTGCAACCTACGTACATCAAGGAGAAGATCCCTTCAGGAAAATTCTCTATCAACTTGGGCAAGAAACTCGGGTCTTGTCAGTTAGATCTGCCTGAGGAAGATAGCTCGATCGATAAGTTTTGGGGAGCTCTCCAAACTGCACTAGATAGGATCATCGCTGATGATCTAGACATTATTACATGCGCCTCAATGCCCAAAGAGCAGGCGATTCAACTTTACGGCAAGGGTATTTTCGATGGGAATACTCTAAAACGTACCCCCGATTCATTCTTGTGCTCTTACATTGATGGTATTGTTTTGGCAGTGCCTCCCAGTACTCCATTTTCTACCACTGGTAGTATCAAAGCGGTCGTTTTGGATATTGACCAATGCAATATAACTGCTGGTAAGAAGGCACGGAAGGCTGAAGTTACTATCAAATTTAAAGTAGAGGAGAGAAATTCCGATAGTGACGCTTCGATTCCTGCGGTGGCAGAAAGCAAATCCATGGAATCATTTGTAGAAGTTGTTACAACTAACGGACTTGCCAATCTGCGTGAAAATAAAATTCGGATTCACGAAGGACTTGGGTTGATCACGGCAGCAGCGGAGGCAGAAGCTGAAGCTCAGACGGCCAAGGACGCCGGAAACGGTCAAACCAAAGGCAGTGATAATGAAATGGTCGTAAACGCCTATGAAGTATCTGGAGAGATTGATTACAATAAGTTAGTGGATCAATTTGGGTCAACACTAATTGATGACCCTCTCATGAAGCGTATCGAAAGTTTAACGGTTGGACAAGGTAAAGTTGCGAAACTTCATCGGTTTTTGCGTCGAGGAATTTATTTCTCCCATCGTGATATGAATGCCCTTTTAGATTGTATCGAAAAGAAACAACCAATGTACTTATATACCGGAAGGGGGCCAAGTTCAGCTTCGATGCACATCGGACACTTAATCCCGTTTTTGTTTACAAAGTGGTTGCAAGATGCATTTGATGTTCCGTTGGTTGTGCAAATGACGGATGACGAAAAGTTCTTGTTTAAGGGAAAATATGAAGCCGAGGAAGGAGATAACTTAATTCATTACGCTGGATTGACAATTGAAAACGCACGCGACATTATTGCATGTGGCTTTGACAAGAAGAAGACGTTCTTATTTTCTGATTTAGATTATGTTGGAACGATGTATCCCAACATTGTTCGGATTTGGAAAGCTGTCACTACAAATACTGTGAACGGGATTTTCGGTTTTGATGGTAGTGCAAATATCGGTAAAATTGCATTTCCGGCTATCCAAGCCGCCCCGTCGTTTGCATCGAGCTTTCCTGTGGTTCTCGAAGAACCAAACCCTCTCGAAACTAAGGCAGTGTGTTTGATTCCCTGCGCTATTGACCAGGATCCTTACTTTCGAATGACACGAGATGTGGCCCATAAACTAGTAGGGAAAAATCATGGGCTTGCCGGCAAGCCTGCTCTGATTCACTGCAAGTTTTTCCCTCCGCTACAGGGTGCTGCAGGTAAAATGTCAAGTAGCGATGAAAACTCAGCGATCTTTTTGACGGATACAGCCGAAGACATCAAACGTAAAATTAATCAGCATGCCTTCTCAGGTGGACAGGAAACTCAAAAACTCCAGAAAGAGAAAGGTGCAAATTTAGAAACTGATGTGAGTTACCAATGGTTGTCGTTTTTGTTGGAAGATGACGAGGAATTGGCTCGAATTGGAGAGGAGTATGGGTCTGGAACTGGAGAGTACTGGTCAACTGGGAAAGTGAAGGCAAGACTGATTGACCTTCTTCAAGATTTGGTGGCCAAGCATCAAGAAATTCGATCAAAGATATCTGACGACGAGGTTCGAGAGTGGATGAAACAGCGCAGTATTTTGGTCAAGAATACTGAATAGATTTTAATAAAACATTGATGAAAATTTCAATCAGTGAGACAAGCATCGATTATTCCTATTTATGATGTAGATACAGCAACTACCCGCATGGAAAAAGGATCTCTTGACTCTCTTATCAACATCCGTGAAAGCCAAATCATTGATAGCATAGAGAAGAATATAGTCCTGGCTATGCCATTCGACGCAGGTAATCTTTTATTAGTACTTTACATTCTAGTACGCTCATAATTTGCATGCCATTCCAATGCAAACACCTGATGATGTGCCACAGCATTGGCCCCGGGCTGTGGCAAAGCTCCTGTTGGTGCCATGCCCTCCCACACCCCACTACTAGTTGCCCAGCACACTGGGGCACAGCCCCAGTGGCGCATCTGCCAGCTAGACTCTTCTTGGGTAACATTGTTGTAGTGGGGAGAGTTGTCTTTCATTCAGTTGGAAAAGTGAGAGTGGTGGGGAACTGGCTTCTCACCTGCCACCAGGGTACTACCCCAAAAGGCGCAAACAAAAAGCTTGTCATTTGTTTTGGTGAATAAGGTTGGGGATTTCTTTGACACCTTAATTTTCAAGAACTTCAATTAAGATACAGTTAGTTGAGAAGACGTCTCGACAGACCACAAGAAATAATACAGTTGGAATTGACAAGGTCATCGCAAAGATCATCACACATTAGACATTCAATTTTAGCATAGTGCGATTTAATATTTTCAAAGATGCCAACTCCAATGCGATGGGCAGACTCTGACAGTGATGATAGTGACGAGGAATACGTTGTCAACGAAGAGTCATCCTCGAGTTCCTCTGACTTCGACCAACAGCAAAATCAAGCCAATGCATCTCAAAATGTATCATCATTTTCTTCGCGTGATAATTATGGTAGATACAGTAATGATAACATGGGCCAAAGGACGCAGCAACAACATTTTCGTCATTCAAAAAATCATCAAAAAGGCGGAAATAGTGGTAATTACGGTGGGGGGGGCAAGAATAGATCGCAGCATTTTCAAAGCAACCAAAATAAAAACCGAAAAGGGACGGGGCCAGAGAACTGGAAAGAATTAGCAAAAGCTTCATCGCGATTTTCATCAGGTAAACTTGTTAAACCTTGCCATAGAATACACAGTGCAATCATATTTTCACTCACGCAAACGCACTCTTCTTGACTTATTGAATTTCTATCAGACAATACGAATACGGGTACTACTATTAATGGAAGTGCATGGATGGCGCAAAGAAGGGCTAAAATGGAGCAGGAGGCTAAGGAGCAAAAACGGAAAGAGTCCGAACGACGGCAGCAAGAGCAAGAAGAAAAGCAATCACGCCGCAAATCCCAGCTGAGCGCCTTGAAGGCGGCAATGTGCGAAATTAAACAAAAGCAATCAGAGGAAGTATCTCAGAAAGCAGGACCCCCATCTCTTAGGGATTCTGACGCATCTAATTCAAATGTACGCATATTGAAGAAGAATACTGCTAATATTTCAACCGCGACCGTAAAACCTGACAGTGATAACGAGAACAGTAACTACCGAAACCAAACCGGTTCAAGGTCTGCTCAGCCGCATCACGATCCAAAAGATTCCAAGCAAAGTGACGATGTTGCAATGAAAGGATCATGGCGACGAGGAAAAACATCTTCACTGCCACCAGTTACAGCATCAAAAGCCCCCTCGTATTCTAATCAACCGCCTCCACCCCCAAAGTATAGTTACACTATTGGCCACTCGCCATCGCCAAAACAGCAACAAAAATCGCTTCATAAGGCCGAACTTCAACCAGATCGTTCGTCCGTCAAGTTCACACGAGATCGAAGTAGTTTCAAAGACAATAAAGCCAATACTGTGTCGAGCGTAGAGTTTAGCAACAATGGTGCTGCGGAAGTAAAAGGAGAAACAAATGACCATGCAGCCACAATGGATCGTGAGAAAGAACGACGTACTGATGATGGTGTCAATAATAGGCAGGGATATAATGAAAAGGGAGGAAACTACCACCGTGTCATCGTTGCTTTTGATGATGCATCAGGACATCCATCTACTGAGAAGAAAAAGAACAAAAAGAATAACGAAGGGCAACCTATGATCGACGGCGGGGAAAATGATGTTGGTCCAAACCCGAAAATCAAGCATAACAATGACCATAACGATGAAGAGGTTGCATCTATAAAGACATCATCATCACGTGGATCGTCGACTTTGCATTCTTCATCTCGCAGTCTTGGTAGCGGAGGTAAAAAGCGGCGAGATAACAGAGGCAGTAAGGGTGCAAGAGGGAGAGGACGTGGTCGTGGCCGAGGAAGAGGACGCGAGGGTAGAGGATCGCAAAATTCCTCAAACGTCACCACTGGAAATAATTTAAACGACGGCGACAACCTTGCCGACAGTGCAGGAAAAGTAGCGACACAGGCTACAATTCATTCGAATACCAATCGCACTCGCAACGGGAGTGGGCGACTTGGAGGGAGGGAAGGAAAGCAGCGTGTCGCACAAAGTGGAAAGAAAAAGTCTCCCAATAATACTAATGAGGGAAATCGTAGTAATGAAAAACACCAAACGCCCGGTGGTCGTGGCCACAGTAAAGGTGCAAGAGGCAACGATGGTCGTGGTGGGAGGGGGCATAAGACAGGAAGAGGAGGGAGAAGTGGTCAGAGAAATAGTGGAAAAGGTCCCTCAAACAGCTCGTCTGGTGCGAAGAAATCGCATGCACCAAAATATAGTTACGAAATCGGTAAGGACTAGTTTTCAATAATTGTAATCAACCTATCATGTTCACAGCTCCATAATAGAAATCGATATGCATACTGTCTATTACAAACGATGAATAGCATGTGATATTATGAATAACATGTTTGGTTCCCCTGATAGTTTATACTATTATTTTATGTTGTAGTGCATGCTTTGAACTTGTAGCTCTTAGCCTTTTTTATGCCTTCACCTTTGCACTTTTTTGCAACCTTGCCCTTTCTTTTTCCTCCTTCTGCAAGGCATATTTTTCTCTCTGACGTTCTCTACATCTGAGGCATTTGGTTGCTAGTCCCTTATCTCCAAAGGCAGCCCATGGTCGAAAGTTCTTACAACCCTTGCACCATTTGATTTCAAGACCCGAGTTGGATACAACCCAGACATTCACATCACAAAGAGTACATAGACCCTTGTTCTGAGTTGGTATAATAGCATATGCACTCTTATCTCCTGAAATGTCCTGGCCATTTGCACCTCTTGAATCCTTCTTGCCTAGAGAGCCCTTCTTCTTGTTTCCGGAAGAACATGGACATGCTGACCCACACATGACACAGCACCTCATACCTTCCGGAAGGTTAACAGCTTGCTTTTGTGACATATGCACTGGAAAGTTCACCAAGCTGGTGAACTCTGGCACAGTTGCACCTTTAAACTTTTCCATATCACCTTGGAACTTTGATGGAATCGGTGGTTTTAAAGGAATGCATTTCCTTTTTGATTGTGTGATATCCATGGGTGACATATGGTGAGGACTGGCCATGGGAGGTACCATGCCCCTCTGATGTGGACTCCACATTTGCTTTGGACCAGGCAATCCCATTGGAGATGTCAATGGGTGATGCGTTGACATAGGTGGTGGGATGTGGATCGGTACCGGTGCCATGTGGGCGCCTGGAGGCATCCTTCCTCGAAGATTCCGAATGCGATCATTATGCGGTGGTGGATGATGGCCATTGAACATGTGACCAAATTCTCGTCTTTCACCATGAAGAGGGCTCCTTGTAAAGCCCATCCCCATATTTGAATTAGGATAATGTGGCGCAGGAGCTTTCGACCCAGCATATACAGGTGTTGGAGGAAGACCATCGCGTGGTGGTCCATAAGAATAGAATTGAGGATTAGGTTGCTTTTGCCTTCGATCCATAAAAACACTGTTTGAATGATACAGCTGCTCCGATTGCGATGTTTTTATGTTTCCATCTTTTGCGTGTAGAAGTCGTTTTTCGCTTCGATCCGAATGGTGGTTTTCACGCTCATCAGAACCTGAATCACGGAAAAATATCGGAAGTGGAGTTGTTGTACCACTTGCACGATCAACAGACATTGCAATATCTGAATTGGGAGATAACATCGATAGCCTTATACTTTCGCCATCCTCTTTATCGTTTTCGTCGTCCTCGTTTTTCTTCTTGGACTCATGATCCTCCTTCCAAAGAGAAAAATGATGAGGGCTTATCACCACATTGCCTGTCGCCGATGACAAATGAGAGGTAGTGGAATCCGGTCGTTTCCTATCCCCCTTTTCGCTACTTTCTTCCCAGCTGCAGCCAGCTAGATCCTCAAGTGAAGGGGTATCCCCAGCTATACTCCACGATAGAGATGGAGCAATAGCAGAAAACGCTGCCGAAGGTGAAATTCCCGTCTCACCTGCATGTGGCAAAGGAGTAAAGGATTGACCACGGAGATGCTTGTTCAGGGTATCCTCATCAGTCATCATGTCATTTTGAAGCATATTGGGTGGTGTTGGTGTGTCTGTCAACGAGTCATGTCGCGGCTTTTCAGTGACGACGTCCATATCTGTTTTAACAGTGATCTTGGGAGTAAGATTTTTCTTTCTGTTTGTGTTTTTGCTGATAGGAGTTTCGTCGACATCGCGATGATTGATTGGTGATGTTGACAAACTGAGAAATATATTTTTACCTGATGATTCATTTGCGTCGTCGTTCTCAGAATCTTTCATGGAGAGCTGTCTGAAACGGGATGATTCGGCGCCATCGATTGACTGATCAGAAGCGTTAGCCAATCTAGCATTCCCTTTCCTTTTGAATATAGATTTTGTATGATCATTTCTGCCGATAGGAACTGGAACACAATCACTTCCCTTCCGTCTTTTTGGTGACGCTTTCATCATAGGAGTATCATCCACTGATATAATCGTAATTTTCAAAAGACTTTTTTGTGAGTTTTAATTGAACAAATGCGTAAAATTCATGAAGACTTAGCAATACATACCTCTAGAGCCTTCATACGACGATAGCGAGAATCCTCCTCCACTTAGACTTGACGTTGTAGAATGTCCGGAATTGGTCCTCTCAAGAGGTGGCCGATCGCTTTCTTCGAAAATGTTTGCAGAACGAGACATTGGTGGCAGATGGTGTGACGATCGAGAAGAAGACCTCTCACGTTTGTTTGGTGACTCGGCAATGGATTGATCGACTGTCTTGCTGGCTGTCGTAGTACTATTGCTCGAGCTACTATTCGATCTCCGGAAAGAATAAGACAAAGGAACAGACTTCTCTTTACTTTCATCGTGAAAGCCCTCGATTGTTCGCTTTTTCCTGGAGCCATTCGACGATTGAGACTTGCTTGACCTTTTACTTCTTGAAGACGAAATCGAGTTCGAATCGGAAGCTTGTTGCGAGGCATGATATGACGGTGGAGGATGGACACCGTGATAACCCATCGGAGGTGGCGGACCAGGATACGGCCCACCATATCCATTTGGGTGGTACCCCGGAGGAGGACCAGGACGTCCAGGCATATTTGGAGGATGGTTGTAATGACCATTTCTTCCATTGTAATGACTAGGCTGACCTGGATGAGGCAAAGGAGGCATTTGATGGTAATGATGGGGATGGGGTCCACGATAGTGATCATGAGGAGCGCTTGGGTTTCCATTATAGTAATGATGATGGGCATGATGATGGGGGTATGGGCCATGTGGAGGTCCTCTTGATCCTGCATGCATTCCAGGATGGTTAGGATAATGGCTAACTGGTCCAGGAGGGGGTTGATTATACGAATTATGGTAGCCTTCGTGCGTGTACGGCCTTTGCTGACGCGGAGAGTGATTGGAGCTTTTTCCTTTTCTTGCTTTGGGCGAAGCTTTCGATTGTGTCGTTTTCTTCGGTCCATATTGTTCATCTCGTTGTTCACTCGATTGTCTTGCAGAAGAAGCATCATCATTTCGATCTTCGGTTTTAATATGACCGACTGTATCTGTAGGATCCTTCATCGAAGCATCATTTACCGTCGAGTTCATCGACTTCGTGCTCTCCATTTCAGCCATTTCAGAAGGAGGCGACGTCTTCGACTCCCCAAGCTCCATTTCGCCCTACTCAAATTAGATCAAATATTTTGTGTCCTTGGAATGTTATTTGAGTAACACTACCAGAGAACCCGCAAATATCGAAAAAGTGAATTTATAATCGGTAATGAAAGAGTTTTTGAGAAAAGCGCAAAATTTTTATCGTTGCGGGAAAACGTGAGAAACGGAAAACCGTCTGTTATATGATATTATTAATATATGTATATCTACCTATATTAAAATTGCGTAACGTTTTTTTATTACTAGTCGTAAAGAGATGAGCCTGGCTGAAGTTGCGCATGAGATTGGTGCGCGTGCCGTTACGGCAGACCCATTAAAATTAGAGCACGTCGGGTCACATTTCAGAAAACGTTGATTAAAACCGTTAAAGCTCGATTGATCGGTATTTTAAAGACGCGCGTAAAATAATTTGCCGGAATGAAAGTGAAAAGAGCAATTCCTATTTGGATGTGACACCGTCAACACACCACGATCCACCGCAATCGTAGTTCCAAGCGGCATTAGTCATGAACGAGTGACAATGGACCATGGCTCTGATACGACACACATTTTTTCATATCCTGTGCTTCTTTATTCTTTTACTAACAAGAAATAGTTTTAGAAGTAAACTTGAACTCGATAATATATATTCGACAATTAATCAAGTCCACAACACTACCACCTCGTCGTCATTGCAAACCGTTCAAATTCGGAAGTCAAGCACGACTTTATTCGTCAAAAATAGGACTTTGCCATTGCTATTGTTAAGTTCGAACACAAGTTCTATAACGAGCCTTAATCCTTTGTGTTCCCGAGACGAAATTAGAGAAGGGTCATGGGAACCAGTATTTCTGGATGCGCCACCCTACTTTCCCAAAACGGTTCATCTTCAATGTTATCCGGAGAGTGAATACAAATCAGGAAAATGGACCCATACGTACGAATGGGTCCCAGCAGCAGCTTCCGCAAACAAGTGTGATTTTTCTGAATGGAACAGAGACGACTTTTGTCGCCTCATGAAGAGGGCCACTATATTGGTCATCGGAGACTCGCTTAGCTTTGAGCATTATCGATCCCTTGGCCATTTGCTAGGAATCCATATTTCTCAATTTTCGCAGCATAAATCGAAGGAAGAGCAGAGCAATATCGTGAACTATGTATGTCGGAAGCAAACGAGGATTGTGTATCGTCGAGATGATCTCTTATCAAATGTACGTCATGCAATTTTCGAAGAAAATACTTTCCCTCAAGTGATAGTGATGAATCGTGGTGCACATTATCAAAATGACACAATGCTCATGTCAGGAATGGGGAAAGTTGCAACAGCATTAAACGACTGGAAGTTAAAATGTGAAAATTTCAATATAACCTGCCATGTGCTGTGGAGAACAAGTGTTCCAGGACATCCGAATTGTGCGAATAATAATTTCAAACGCCCAGTGAACAATATTCACGCCATGGAAGCGTTGATCAATGACCGATCCAATTACAATAATCGGACCATTAAGTACCACTGGTTTGATTATCAACATCAAAACAAGATGGTTGTTGATATGCTTACGAAGCAACAGAATCTTTTACACAAGACTTCAACTCCATTCTTCCTTGAAATAATGGATGCTTACTACTTGAATATTCTTCGACCAGACGAACATCGTGCACATCAAGGAGATTGTCTCCACAACTGCTATCCAGGAAAGATGGATGTTTATAATCAGTTGCTGCTTCACTTCCTTAAAATGCAGAGAGGACAAGGTGACGTTGAGTCGCTTTTTGCTTTTTATGACAAAAGAACTAGAAAACGGTGAAATATGACTCCCAATAGGACAACACGAACGCGTGGTAACTAAAATAATTGAACATAAAATACAGATAGAGATGAATTACCAGGAGCCACAATAAACATTTTTGGACCTAACAATGTAAATAATGCACAAGGTAATTTCTTCGTCCTTATTTCACTGACAAACACTAGTAGAAACAATAAGGTTTGGACAACAATAACTCCATCAGAATTAGCTTCCATGAAAAATCACAAATCACCAACCTATTCCACTTTGCATAAAGAATCTAAATGTGCTTTGGAAGAATTGAGTAACTGGGAAATTGCTTGTAGATTTCTACACCTCCCTGTGCTAGTTACTTGTTCCACACATCGTCACAGTCACCCCAAAACCTTCACACAAAAACCCAGCGACGGTCCGTCCGTCGTTCAGTTTCCTTTGGGTATTTTCATCGAAAATTTATGTGACCGGTCGAGTCTTCCAGTCTTCCTCGTGACTTCCCACTTATGTTCGGTCGTGGCATCATGGAGTTGCGTTCTTTCAGGGCGATACAACATACACTTCATTGTATTTAGTAACGAACAAAATAAAAAGGATTATCGCACTAGGACGGTGACGAAGACTGGAAGACCATGAATTCATGCACTTCACTCACCGTTTTAATTATATTAGTATGTTTTCAAAGTTACTCAGTTTTAGCGGCACTACCTGATTTGGTAGTTCAGTTTACACCAAATGAACTGTCGGAATCTGGTTCGTCTACGACGCAAAATGATACTTCCATAGAGTTTTTTGCTAAAAGAGCTCAATTTGGAAGCCGCGACCGCTCTTTGGAGGGATTATTGGTTCAAGCTCCCGATTACGATCCCTTTCTTTGTGAACGTTTTTCGCGCACCAATGGATTTGCAACTTTACCGCCATATCAAAAACCAGACAAGAAAAACTCGACCGTAATGTTAGTGCCGCGTGGCGAGTGTACCTTCGAAAGAAAGGCATACGCTGCTAAGCACTTTTATGGTGCAAAAGCTATTATGATTTACGATCGATTGGGCGCACGATATACATGGAATGAAACCACTAACCGTGTGAACTTTCCTAATGCTGGATTAGATTACGAGTGCGCTAATGGAAATGCAATAATGTACGATCTTGCGTTGGATCCACCAGCCTACAACTCAACACAGCTTGATCCTCTTATGGGATTGACAACAGATAACATCGATATGGCCTCTGTTTGTGATCTTACAAACACTGCATTTCAGCCATGCGAGTCGAATCTTTGTCTGGTTACCTCACATTTAGAGAACTCGACAGAATATCCTGTGTGTTGTGCATGGGACACGCCTGCCACCATGCCAGTAGCAGATGACGCAAAGGATTTCAACACCGATGATATTCTTGCTTTATGGGTCACTATCAGAGACCATGAACTCTTGGAGAAGTCTGGCTTGTTGTCATCCGGAAGCACGGTATCTATAAAAACGCGCGGTAGCAATAGTAACTTCAATGTCACCTATATTTTCATGTGGTGTTGGGGAGTGCTGGTTACAATATTTGGGGCATGGTAAGTATTATAAACTTACGCTATATGTTGCACACACCATACATGAAACCAACTCATCTCTTATTCCATTATAGGTACGCGGCAGGATATTATAGAAAGTTCGACTCAGATCTCACAGCTTACAAAGAAAGCAAAGGGAATGATGAAACCGGTAATGACGTGATAGAACAAAACTCAAATTCAGATAAAGGTAAAGGTGGCAAATCATATACTGGAGGATTGCAGACTGATCTAGAGAGTGGCGAACCCAGCTTCAAAGATGAGATGGAGGATAAAACTGCCGATACCGATTCCAAACCAAAATTTCGCTTTGGGGGACAACAAAATAAACAGAAGAAGAAACGGAATGAACATAAACCCAAACAAAAAGAGGAAGGTTGGTCGCTGCGTTCGTTGCCGCCTCCAGAACGAAAACGAAAACAAAAAAAATCTACGCGCAGTAAGATTGCCGAACAAGGAAATGATACCCAATCAAAAAATGAAGGAGAGCCTGGAAATACAACACCAACGATACCTGCAAGAGAATCTGATACTATAAGTCCATTTGAAATGACACAATGGCACGTTTTTGGTAAGTAATGCGCAGGCCACGCAATGTATCATACTAAATATTCGTTAAGCTCACTTAATATTCCATCGCCAGGGTTCGTCGTGATGATGAGTTTGACCCTTGTTTTGCTATTTTTCGTGCCAAAGGCGTTTAATATATTATTTGTAATATATGGTATTGGTTGCGCAGGTGCGGTTTGTTACTTAGTTTTCAATCCTCTTGTTGCGGCTGTGATCCCAAAGTTTGGGGACTCTTGGGTGGAAGAATTTAACAGGCCAGTTCTGTGCGGGTTTAATGGTTTTAGCGTTACAAGCCAGCTTATTGGATACATTTGGATAGCTGTTTGGTTATGGTATGGGATCACCCATTATCGTCCAGAGACAAATGTCTTCTTTTGGATTTCTTTGGATTTCCTTGGGGCGTGCTTTTGTATTTTGATGTTATCCTGGCTGAAGTTAAATTCAATCAAGATTGCCACAATACTGATGGTTGCCATTTTCATTTACGATGTTTTCTTTGTATTCATCACTCCGCTTTTTACCGGTGGGACGTCAGTTATGCTGAAAGTAGCTTCTGGATCGAGCAGTCCGAGTGGTGAAGACTTTTGCTATAAATATCCAGATGACAAATTCTGTAAGGGAATATCATTCCTTCCAATGCTTTTCATTTTCCCAAGGGTCAACGATTATGCTAATGGATCTGTCTTATTGGGATTGGGTGACGTCATTCGTAAGTTTCAATATTTGGCCAAATTGGTATTTTTTTTTAACGAAGAAATCAATCTCAAATTTATTATCAAATGTAGTGCCAGGCTTTCTCATCGCTTTCAGTGCAAGATACGATGAAGCAACTCGATTAGTTAGCAAGCATACAACAAATCCCGATATACAGATCGAAATGAAATGGTATCAAGGATTTTTCCTGCCCATGTCAATAGCTTACTCCTTGGGATTATTTCTTGCTTTCCTAGCAGTAATTCTGACGGGACAAGGTCAACCGGCCTTGCTGTATATTTGTCCGATATGTCTGGCAACCATATTTTTCATTGGAAGAAACGATGTAAAAGATCTTTGGAATGGGACGAATGTGTTTAAACAAGCCGACAAGTTAAAGGCCAAAACCGAGCGCGAATGGGGGAAAGCTAGGATGAAACGATTTGCCGAACGAAGAAAACGCGAGAATGCTGCCTTAGAGAATGATTCTGGAAATGAACATAATCCTGATCAGCTCTCAACTGGAAGATCAGTAGGAAAACAACCTAAAGAACCAACCTCTCGTGAAATAGGAACAACACCTTCCAATTACATACAGCCTAGACCAAAGGATATTTGCTTCGGAAATGAAGTTCACTCAGGCACACAAGTTTTTCATAAAGTCGTCAAAGAAGTTGCTGCAGATCTTGGTAAGGAAGAGTATAAACCTGAAATTTATAAGATCATTAGGAAGAAGCTCAAGGGGTGCCGTTTCTTCACGAGGGACAAAACTGTTTGGGTAGAAGCATCCAACTTGGAAATTAGAAAACAGATAGGGCATGCATATGATCGTGCTCGAGGGGGGCGGTCAACGGTCCTTGAAGACTAAAAAGGGATACAATCGTTTCAATAGTACTCATATTTCATGACTATAGCCAATCTACCAATCCTCCCATAAAGCTTTTAAAAATGATCTAAATTTCCCTTTCTTAAATGTTGGCTTGACTACTTTAAATCAATGCCGCTATATTTCATTTGCACGTACGTAGTTGTTAGTCTCACTAACGTCGTCTTGGCCATTTATATTACCTCCCAATATTGCTGTCGTTTGAGTATCACTATTTTGAAACTCCCTAATTGTAACATTCGCCCGTAGATCATCGCTATTGTAAAAGCAAGCAATGACAGTGGAGACACTCAGTAGCGATAAGTACGCAATGTTTACCTTTGCAAAAAAGCCAGTTCTTTGGTTGACGTCAGAGCTATCCGGAAATGGTTCAATCAATCGGCTCATTCCATTCACCAAGATAACGCCTAGATACTGCCCTACCATCTGAAGCCCTGCGGAAGAAAGTTCCTCTGAAACAGGATAGGTATGCGCTGCCACCGCATCAGAGCAAATAGTTAACAGTGGAAGCTGTGTCATGCCTGTGATAATAAATGCTAGGGCCAATATCCAAGTAGGACACTTTGGTTGCAATGTAGCTACTAGCCCGATAGCTACAATTGATGTACTGATAAAAGACCATCGTATGGCTTGGTTGTAATTTCTTGTGATATCTAATAGAACAGAAGCAATCCAAGTCCCTATGACACCACCCCCAATGAGAAGAGACCCACAAAGACCCGCCATTTTGTCCCCAGGAAAACCGGACGAGGCAATCCAAGGCTGCATGAGTGTCATTACAGCACTGTTCACTCCATAGTTGATCCCAAATGCAACCATTAAAATAATATATTGCGAGTTGCTGAATAATTTCTTGAGATCATTTGCGATATTACTGCTTGAAACATCTGGAATATCGTTAGAGGAAGGACTGTCGTTGCACTGCCGTCGCCGCTCCGTCCGTCTTGCCGCTTCAGCGGCCGAGGGCGCGCACTCTGGTTCTTCATAGCGGAACCAATATGCAGTAAAGAAAGCACAGATCCCCATCACTAGTCCTTGCGCAGCTAATAGTTGATCCAGGTGCTTACCAGTTTCCTCTACGACGTATAGAGGAGGAATGGCCTGTCCAAATATAATGCCAACACTCGAACATAAATTGATCGCTCCGACTGACTTTGTTGTCTGCTGAAACCAAGACGCAGCGATCCTTGCTGGAGCATTCATAAAAATAGTCTGTCCCAGAGCGACTAGTCCCTGCCCAGTCAGGAGAACGAAATATCGTGCCATCGAACTAGAATTTTCGTCGCTTGTCAAGCTGTCCAAAATACCAAAACTCAAACTCAACCATCGGAGAAAACACCCAAATGCCATTATGACAGAAGAAGCGATCACTGTTTCGCGGAAGCCATATCTTGGAACAACCAACGCACAGAGGGCGGTACCAGGGCCATATACAACCATGGATACCATAGATAGCCAATTGACCTGTTGACTAGATATACCACCACTACTGGTCTCGCTATCGTAATGTCGGAAATTCGCAATTACCGCATCTTCGATGGGCGCAAAAGTAATCCATATGGCACTCCCTATTAGATTGTTGAAACAGAATATTGCCAAGATGGCGAATCGCCGTGGATCTAAGGAGTACCTTTCGATTGGATTATCATTGAAATCGGTCAGGCTTCCATCTGTGCCTGCATCATCACCGATTTGCCGTTCGATTAACGGTTCTCTGCCACTGTCGATAGGCAGTTCGCCTACTAATAATGACATAGTTTTTGGTCTAGGCGTATTTCAAATATTTATTCCAAACAATAACATTCACGTTGGTTAGAGGCAACGTTTGCTGGTGACATTAAAAAGGAACATCAGGTCTCATACGGAAGAAGTGGTGAAAAAAGAAACATGTCATTTGATTCGGAAAGGCGTTGTCATCGTGTGGAACAATCATGTTTCAATTCAGCCAGTCTTGGATGTGAGCATCAAAAACCAAAGCAGTGGCCATCAAAATGAAAAAAAATGTATGATCAGAACGTTCCACGCATTTATGTTTGCACAGTTAGTTGACGAAGATGGAAAAACGAATCCCATAAAATGTGTGGGATACAACTTGGGGCATGGAAAGATAAATCCTGCGAGCTGTGTCAACTCTTGTTTCGCAATGATTGTGACACCGATAATAATGCCTTGAGGGAAAATGAATCTCCTGACGACAATTTGCGACGACGTGGTCCGGATTGGTGTAAAACGATATCGATTGCACATCCGAATTATCACCGAATACGATGTGCTGCATCTGTTTTACAGATGCGTGCTCAGCTACAGGAGCAACCGGTTGCATTTGAACCTGCTTGGTCGGAAGACAAGTTCAGTGGCAACGGGATAGTGCGGACTGGAAAGGACGACGAAGAATTCGACGAACAGTCAGCGTATTTGTGTTGGAATGGCGAGATTTATCAGCAGATCGAAGTGCCTCTATCAAATCAAACAAAATGCGATAGTCGTGACACAAAAGAAGCATTCATGTACGATGTAGTGGATACAACTGTAGTCGCTAATCACCTACGATCACAACCTATATTAAGCGATGAGAGGAATCTTGATGACACGAATGCCGAACAACACATCGCAAATGTCATGTCACGATTTTACAACGCCGAATTCGCTTTCTGCATTTTATCTAAACATGGAGTATACTTTGGAAGAGATTTGTGGGGAAGACGGTCATTACTATTCTGGAATTGCCCAAAAAACTGTGGATCATTTCTAGTTGTTTCGGTTCCTGAGAACTGTCCTTATACAGCAACAGCAATAAGCCCGAAGAGAGATGAATCTTCTTCAGAAACAAGCAATCACCCATTCATAGAATGGACCGAAGTGCGTCCAGGGATGGTTCACTGTATTCGATTTTTATCCCCCACAGAAAAAATTCCGAGTGTTGTTTACCCGGAAGTTTCTTTTCCACTTCTTCGGTTACCGAAGGAGATGTCAATCCCTCCAATACCTCAGAAAGTTCTCAGCTCGCAATCGCAATTTTTATCAGAAGCAATCTCTGAGCGCCTTTGGAGGTTTTCTTTAGAACTAGAACATTGCTTGCGTAGGGCGATAAATATCCGTCTTGATCATTCTGATCGCCGATCGACAGGAATTCTCTTCTCCGGTGGTGTTGATTCGGTCGTCTTAGCCGTAAGTTTTGAAAGTTATGTACGTCTTGATGGAAATGATTGAGTATGCTTAGCACAAGTCTGATATGGTTCCATCATCTTTGAATAGGCGCTTGCGGCCGAAATTCTTTCATCGCAGCACAGAGCAGAAAAACAGGCTAGGTTCGAAGCTAAACTAGAAGCAAGTGATGCGCAGTCCTCTATTTCGTCTCAGCATCTACAATGCTCAGTGGTCCCTATTCTTTACTTATACAATGTTTCATTCGGACCAAACCCAGAAAAGAGTGCCGATCGCATAGCTGCTTTGAAGAGCTATAATACACTAAAAGAAAAATACAGAAGTGACAATACAGACGACAGCTGTGATCTAGAAATAATCTTTCGCGATATTGTTGTAGATTGGGAAAACATATGTCGAACAGAACCTCATATCCGTACTCTAATTTCACCAAAGTCAACCGTAATGGATGTAAATATTGGAACGGCCTTGTGGTTTGCCAGTAGAGGCCAGTGTGTCAGGGAAGAATCCAAGGACTCCGATGTCCTTGAAGATAATGATCGATCACCTCGTGTGTTGCTCTTAGGAATGGGAGCTGACGAACTAATGGGCGGTTATGGTCGTCATCGCAAAGCCTACGAGAGGGGAGGATGGGAGGAGCTCAAGTCGGAACTTACTATGGACCAGAATCGACTTTGGGAACGCAATTGTGGGAGAGATGATCGATTGTGCTCCGATCATGGCAGAGAAGCCCGTTTTCCATTTTTGGATGCTCATGTCGTCAGGCTCCTCCAGGAAACGATGGCGAGTGAAGATGGTTTGGTTTGTGATTTTCGCTTACCTCCAGGTACGGGAGACAAAATGGTCTTGAGAATTGTCGCAGAACGTTTGGGAATGGAACATGCTAGCGGTTTAGTCAAGCGCGCCATTCAGTTTGGAAGTCGTATTTCTCACCTGAGCGACAAAAAACGCTTTGGGAGCCGAAGAAAGGCCAAAGGTGTGACGAAGATCTAGTCCTGACGAAGCATCAGGAAAAATTGATGGTATTTCTTTTCTCCGTAAAAATTTCTCTTCTGCACTCGACTACGTAATAATTTCAATACTACTAAAAAAAATACATCGTTTTTCCAAGAGAAAATGCAAAGTCTAATGTTACGCGTTTCCGAGTCCGATGCTCACCAATTAAGATCTAAAGTATTTTTCATTAATTACTAAATTACTTCTCGGATGCGGATACACTGCACACATTGAGAGATTTACAGCACTTGTATACTGCACCTGGCAATTTCCATCCAGAGTTGACGTCTCTCATATCGCCATAATTATCCCCATTTGGTTGAACAGGCCATACAGCACCTGCATTTTGAATGGGGCCAACGGCACAATACGACAGTTGTCCGTCCTTCCAAATATTCGAGGGAATCGCAACGTCGGAGCCGTAATTGAACCAACCCTCTTTCAATTCAGAGCACGAAATAGAGTCAGAAGAATCATCAGAGTCCATACCAAATTGGGTCATATCACCATCTTTTTCACCATTTCCATATATGAGATTAAGTCTATAGTTTTCTGCTAGACATT
>Ga0163111_10000791_pt1 | contig 18976 bp, 15 predicted proteins | sample CRUFie1St18metaG_FD_109645 | JGI IMG/M metagenome (GOLD analysis project Ga0163111, IMG submission 109645) | Marine microbial communities from the Costa Rica Dome - CRUD Field 142mm St18 metaG | ecosystem: Environmental > Aquatic > Marine > Oceanic > Photic zone | place: Costa Rica: the Eastern... | reverse complement strand
CGCAACTTTGCTTAAAACAATTGACATAATTTACTCGGCTAATTTAGAAATGTTTCTATCAATGATTTGCTGTTGTAAATTTGAGTTTAGCTTACCTTCTAGTTGCATCGTAATGCGTTTTAGTGCTAATGCTACAACATAGTCTGAAATCTGCTTGCGTACGCGAGCTTCAATCGTACCTACCTGCGCTTTAGCTGTAGATGTTAAACGCTCAATTTCTGATTTACCATCTGTTAGGATTGAACTCTTTACTTGTTGAGCAGTTGTTTCTGCATCTTTTTGTATAGATTCAATAACCATAGCTGCTTGAGCTAACTGAGTTTCACTTTCAGTTAACCTTGTAACAGCCTCTTGTAATCTTTCTTCAGATTCTTGGATTGCTCCTAAGATTCTTTGCTGACGCTCAGAAAGACTTTCAGATAGTGCACCACTTAATAACTTAAACAGACCACCCGCTAATAAAGTAATGTTTATTACGTTAGTCTCAAAGATATTAGTGTTAAGTGCAATCTCTAAATCAGAAATTTGAGTCGAAAAACTATTTAAAGTCTGGTTTAATAAATCCATTGTTATTTATGAAGTTTAAAAAAACGACAACTAAGCTAAAGAACGACTTCTTTGCCTAGTAGTTTTTCTTTAATAAGTTGGCTTAACTCATCTACTTGCGTTTCTAATTTTTGTAGAGCAAGAGATTTTTGAGCTTCTAATTCTTTATTTGTTTGCTCAATTAATTTTGCGGCATCTTTACGAGCCTGGCTAATTTCTTCAGCAACAGCAGTTTTTGCTTCCTGTTCAGACTTGGCGATAACAGCTTGTGCACCAACTCTTGCTTCTTTTAACTTCTCATCATACTGTTTGTAAAGTTCATCAGCTGTGATCAGTTTTTCAGAAGCCTGTGTTAGGTTAGTGTTAATGTATGTCTCGCGCTCATCGATAACTTTAGAAACTGGTTTATAAAAAATAAACGTTAATACTACAGTTAATAATACAAACTGGATCGCCATTAATGGCAGTGTTGCATTAAAATCGAAAAGCCCACCAGCCCCTTCAGTCATAGCCACCACCTGTGTTGTGGGTATAGAAAATGTATTCATTTATATTTGATATAGAATAATGTATCTAGACTTAAGCAAAGCTAAAGTGTGGAGTAAATTTGAAAAGAGCGCTTAGCCTAAAGCTAAGCGCTTTAAACAAATATTAACCAGCAAATGGGTTAGCGAATAATAGACAAAGTGCAACTACTAGACCATAGATAGTTAGTGACTCCATGAATGCTAGAGATAGAAGAAGAGTACCACGAATTTTACCTTCTGCTTCTGGTTGACGAGCTAGACCTTCAACAGCTTGTGCAGCAGCAGTACCTTGACCGATACCAGGACCAATTGCAGCAAGACCAATAGCTAAACCAGCAGCGATAACAGAAGCACCTGAGATAATAGGATTCATAGGAGAATATTTATTTAAATTTTGATAAATAGAAAAGTTTATGAAATTAACAAATTTCCTAGTTGTCTTAAATATTAATATATTTAAGTAGCAACTACAGTGTAAATTACTCTACAGATTCAGCAATATATGCAGCTGAAAGTGTTGAAAATACTAGAGCTTGCACTGAACTAGCAAAAATACCTAATACCATTACTGGTAAAGGTACAAATAACGGAACTAGTAGACAAAGTACAGAAACTACAATTTCATCTGCTAAGATGTTACCGAATAAACGGAAACTTAATGAAAGAGGCTTTGTAAAATCTTCTAGAATGTTAATAGGTAAGAAAATTGGAGTCGGCGAAATGTATCGCGCGAAAAATCCTAAACCTTTTGCTTTTAGTCCACCATAGAAATAACTTAAAGAAGTTAGTAAAGATAAAGCTACAGTAGTATTAATATCGTTTGTCGGAGCAGCTAATTCGCCTTCCGATAGTTCAATTAGCTTCCAAGGCACTAAAGCACCTAACCAGTTTGCAACGAAAATAAATAGAAAAAGAGTTCCTACAAATGGAACCCAAGGACGATATTCATGCTCACCAATTTGGTCTTTTGCGATCCCAGAAACATATTCGAACACCGCTTCAACGAAATTCTGCATTCCTTTCGGAACTTGTTCCAGTTTTAGAGTACCAAGAACAGTTATTGTTAGAATAATAGCTATTACAAGCCATGTAACTAATAAAACTTGCCCGTGTACTGCTAAACCAGCAATGTTCCAATATAAATGTGTACCTACCTCAACAGCAGCTAAAGAAAAAAACATAAACAGATTATAACTCGATGTGAATAGTACAAATTTTATTGTTCCTTAACATTCATTATACCTAGGTAATTAATTTGGGTACAAATATTAAAAAATTTATAAACTTAAATGTAAAAAATAATGAAAAAAAAGAGGAGCTTTGTACAATGTACAAAGCTCCTCTTTTTTTTCATTACAATTTTTAAATAAAAATTTAGCTATACGGCTAACTGTTTACCTGTGATAATCGCGTTTGATAATGTTGAAATCACTAATTTAATTGATCTTACGGCATCATCATTCGCAGGAATGGGAATATCCACTTGGTTAGGATCACAATTTGTATCAAGAATTGAAATGATAGTAATTCCTAATTTTTTACATTCTGCAATAGCCGTAGCTTCCCTTTTTGGGTCTACAACAATTGCTATATCCGGTATTTGCGTCATTTCGACTAACCCACCAAGGTTTTGTTGAAGCTTATTTTGTTCACGTCGTAGTAACGCAGCTTCTTTTTTTGGTAACCTTCCAAGTACGCCGTCTTCTTCTTTTTTATTTAATTCTTTAAGGTATTCAACACGATTTTGTACTGTTGACCAATTTGTTAAGATTCCACCTAACCAACGATGGTTAACGTAGTATTCTGTACATTTTTGCGCTTCTTCGGCAATAATGGCAGCAGCTTGCCTTTTTGTACCAATAAATACAAATTTTTTACCTTCTTTTGCGGCCTTTTGCACGTAATTAGCAGCATGTGTCAATAATCTTGCCGTTTGAACAAGATCGATCACATGAATACCGTTTTGTTCTGTATAAATGTATGGAAACATTTTGGGATTCCAACGACTTGACTGGTGCCCAAAATGCACTCCTGCATCGACTAATTCTCCGAGTGTAACTAATGTCATAATTTTTTACTATTTTACTAAGTAGCTTAAATGGAATTTTTTAATTAAACCTTTTATTTTAAGAGTTAAAATGAAAGTTACCTTACTCGAGGTTGTGTAACTAAACTTTACGAGAATAATACTCGATAACGAAAAGTTCGTTTAATTTAAGTGCTATCCATTCACGGTCAATAATACCCAATACTTTTGCTTTTAAAGTTTTTTTATCAAAATCTAAATTTTGTGGAACATTTAATAAAGCTGGTATTTGTAAATTTTTTGTAACCAATTGTTTTGATGCCGTAGAATCTTTTACACCTATAACATCACCTGGTTGACATTGATAACTTGCTATTGAAACACACGAATCATTTACCGTAATATGCTTATGCCCAACTATTTGTCTAGCAGCTGCAATTGTAGGTGCCATACCTAAACGGAAAATTACATTATCTAAACGCATTTCTAATAACTGTAAAAGGATGTTACCAGTTGCTCCTTTCAGTTTTTTTGCTTGTCTAACGTAATTAATTAATTGTTTTTCACTAAGGCCGTAGTTAAAACGTAATTTCTGTTTTTCCTCAAGACGGATTGCGTATTGAGTTAATTTTTTTTGTGTAGCCCCGTGTTGGCCTGGGCGTTGCGTTAATTTACTTTTTTTACTAGTTAAGCCAGGTAAATCACCTAAACGTCTTGTGATCCTAACTTTTGCCCCGGTATATCGAGCCATAAGATTTATATAAATATTAATTGATAATTCTTACACATCTTAAAATACTATATTTTACAGAAAATTACAAAATTTGAGTTTGTAATGCGAAATTTTAATAATTTTAAGATGTGTAAATACTTTTTATCTTTTATAAGTTAATTTAATCGAGATCGTAATACATAAGATTTTAATTTCTCATCTTTAGCTGGTTTTACTAAAAGATTTGTTGAAGTGTCTTTTTCAAATTTCTTTAAATTTTCAAAACAATTAAATCCAGTACCTGCTGGTATCAAACGACCAATAATAACGTTTTCTTTTAACCCGTTTAACCAATCTTTTTTCCCTTCAATAGCGGCTTCCGTTAATACACGAGTTGTTTCTTGGAAACTAGCAGCAGAAATAAAACTATCACTATTTAATGACGCTTTTGTAAGGCCTAGCAACATTGGTTTATAAATAGGTGGTTCTTTACCTTCTGATATCGTAGCTTTTGTAATTATTTCTGCTTGGTTAATTTCTAATATCTCCCCAGGCAATAATGTTGTTTCACCACTATGCGACACCCGTACTTTTGAAGTCATCTGTTTTACAATGATCTCAATGTGTTTATCAGCAATTTGAACCCCTTGAGAAAAATAGGTGCGTTGAACTTCATTAACTAAAAATAGTTGTAAATGTTTAAAGCTTTTTTTACACGCTTCATGAATTGGGTTCTTTGTCTGATAGTAAGTAAATAATGTTTCTAATTTATCATGTGGGCTAATTGGACCATCGGTTAATGCATCTAAAAATTTAACGTATTTTCCATTACTGAAGTTAATTTTTGTTGATGGATCAATATCAATTGTTATTTTATTCGTTGGGGATTCGACAATCTCGATTTTATTATTCTTTAAATAAGCTTTTCCTTCCCCAGGTGAAAGTAAACAACCATTTTTAATTTTTCGGGCTTCTAAAATTTCTTCAACTTTAGGTAGACCTTGTACGATATCAACAGTTTTAAATCTATCGTACACTAATGTGGCTAATAAATCCGACCGATCAACTAAAGAATTTGAGACGGTTTGAAGTATTGTTCCACTGGAAATTAAATATGGACGCCCTAATCTAATTACAATATGGTTTGACTCAATACGATATATTTGGCCAGCGTATTTCGAACGAATGGTTTGGGTTAAGTATGTTCCGACTCTAACTAAATCCCCCTTTTTAACGCAAAGTGGTTCCGTAGTTGTATTAACAAAGCATTTTTTTAGATTTGATTGTTTTAAAACTAAAAGCTCTGTATTGTTAGTATTTTTAATCGCAACTAAGGTACCGCCTAAACTTGTTAACGTTTCGACTTTTGCAATAGATGTATTTGCTGTAACGTATTGATTATTGCAGACTAGGTATTTTACAAAAAGTTTTTCACGGAGTCTTAAATCTTTTAAAATATTTTCATTCGTCTTTATACTTTCGTATAAAGTCAGCCTTAATGCATAATTTTGCGCACCGTTTAATTCCGATCCATTTAATGGTACGTAGTCAATTTTTGATTGAAGAGCTGTATATTTTTTTCTAATATCGACCACAAGGAACGTTTGAAGCAAATAAACGCCTTTATTAGGAGACTTAACTCTTTCGCCATCTTTATAAAAAATTCGTTTTACTGTTCGAAAAGCAGCACCTCGAGTATTTAAATTTGGAAAGAAACGGTACTTTAAATTAAAGCCTTTATCTTGGGGTACATTAAAAACGGAAACAGGTCGTAAAAGGATATATTTATTGTCCTCAAAATCTATAAATTCTAAATACGAAAGTTTTTGAACCAATAATTTTGAAAAAAGTAATTCACCAGCTTTTACAAACCTATTAAATTTATCAGTAGAATTTAAGTGAAATTGGTTTATCTCATATAATTCCCCTGGTTTTACTGTAAGTTCTGAATTATTTTCATCAATTTGAACGAAACCTGCTACATTTGAATTAATATTTGTAAATAAATTTGTACCTTTAGGAATAAACGAACCATCTTGAACTTTTATTTGTTCTAAATCAACGGAATTTAATTGATGTGTTTCTTCTGGTACCCAAAAAAGCGACCCCTTAAAGATTTGTTTGGTACTACGTTTCTTTCTACTATTATTTGATTCAATAGAATAATAGATAATCCCACCCGTTTCTGTTTTATAGGATTCTTCATTTAAGAAAGCAATAGTTTGGCCGTGCGTTAATAATTCGTTTTTCTTAACAGTTAATTGAAAGACCTTTTTTTCTTTTGACGTGCCTAAATAAAATTTTGGCAAACTATTTGGTGAAGGAACCACAAACCCATTGTCTATAGTCATAGACGAGTTTATGATTTTAAATTCATTCTTAGGAGACGAGCGGTCTATACTAACGATTCCCGAATATCTGTTCTTAAGAGTTTGGCTTGCTATCGTTTCGTTTGCATTAAATTTTTGTCCAATTTCTACATCTAACTTTGGTGATCCTTGTAGCACATAACGATCACCATAAAGAACCCAAATCAGTCCCGCTGTTTTACTTATTTTTTTCGTTGCCCCTTCACCGTCAATACTTTCTTCCAATTTTACGTTTTGTAAAAAAGCTTCACCAGACACTTCCGTGTAAATATTTCTTTGATCTTGTTCGAGAATCAAATTATCGTCCTTTTTTATTTCTGCAACGACTTGGTTACAATAAACTTTTTGGTTGTTATTTGCCAATATAACTGCCCCACGGGGAATATCTAAGGAACATATTGTTCCCGTTTGACTCTCAATGCAAAGAGTTATATCTTCCATTAAATTAAACCCTTTTTCCCCGTGTATAGTTCGAACAATCGAGATATCTGCTGTCAACTTATATTTTAAGGTGCCCGCAAACGGTGCCCGTATTTGTTTCGTAGAATCACCAGAAAAAACTCCGCCAGTATGGAACGTACGCATTGTTAATTGGGTTCCAGGTTCACCAATAGATTGTGCGGCTAAGATCCCTACAGCTTCACCTAAATCAATTAATTTAGAATAAGATAAATGCCAACCATAGCATCTTCGACAAATCGAACGCAAAGCATCACAAGTTAATGGTGAACGGACTTCAATATCATATAATTTATGCTCTTTAACTTTATTTATAAGTTTGCTATCTATTTCACTATTGGTTGGTAAAATAGTATCTTCAGTTAAAATTGTTAAAGGTTTTGCTAATAGACGACCAATATAGCGATCTTCTATGGATAAGTCAGTTTTGTATTTTTGAAATAAATCATCGAAGGTTAAACTTCCATAATTTAAACAATCTTCTTCACGAACAATAATATCTTGCGCCACATCCACAAGACGACGTGTTAAATATCCCGAATCTGCTGTGCGCAGAGCGGTGTCTACTAACCCTTTTCTTGCACCGTAGGAAGAAATAATATATTCGGTTACTTTAAGGCCTTCACGAAAATTACTTTTAATTGGTAAATCAATAATTTGCCCTTGCGGGTCTGCCATTAACCCTCGCATCCCAACTAATTGGCGAACCTGTGAAATATTACCACGAGCACCTGAGAACGCCATTATATAAAGTGGGTTTAATGGGTCACTTTCCCTAAAGTAGGTTAAAACTTCATCTTTTAGAGTGTTGTTTGCATTGTTCCAAATATCAATAACTTTTTGATACCTTTCAACTATAGTGGTACTTCCACTGCTATAATATTGTTCCGCGGCAGAAACTTCGTCTGTTGTTAAACCAATTAAACTTCTTTTAGTTAATGGGACACGTAAATCTTCAACACTTAAAGAAATTCCTGAAACTGTTGCATAATGAAATGTTAAATTTTTTATTTTATCCGCTATTAAAGAAGACTTAATAACACCGTAATTATGGAAAGTTAAGGACATTAACTTTTGTAATTTTTTCTTATTGATAACCTCATTATGAAAAACCAGTTTCGGCTTTAGTAAATTGACCATTTGAAATAATAGTTCAAAGTTATTAAGTAGACTTAAAAGACTGGTTCAAGAGAATACGACCAGGTGTTGTTTTTACATAGGTTTGCAAAGTATTACCTTGCAAATCTTTTTTAATTTGCAGATCAGGTGTTAAATGGAACACCCGGTCCGCGACTTTTTGTTCTGTGTAATTTGAAGTTGTCGGAAAATTTAAAGTATTCATTTCATCTTCTATATATCTAACCCAAACAAACGTATGTAATTTTAACAACGATTGCTTATATGCAGTGATTACATCTTCAAGACTATAAAAATATTGATCTTTTATTGTTTGTTCTGTTGGATTATTGGCTGTTAAATAATAGCACCCAAGCACCATGTCTTGGCTAGGCGTAAGTATAGGGTCACCGGTTGCTGGTGACAAAAAGTTATTTGGTGCAAGCATTAACATGCGGGCTTCGGTTTGTGCTTCTAAACACAGTGGTATATGAACAGCCATTTGATCGCCATCAAAATCCGCATTAAAGGCAGGACAAACAAGCGGATGAAGCTTAATTGCTCTTCCTTCCACAAGTATTGGTTCAAATGCCTGAATACCAAGCCGGTGCAAAGTAGGTGCGCGGTTTAATAAAATCGGATGACCTAACATCACTTGATCTAAAATGTCCCAAGCTAATGGTTCGTTATTTTGAATAATATTTTTTGCAGCTTTTATATTGTTTACTAACCCTTCATAAATCAATCGGTGAATTACAAATGGCTGGAATAATTCGATAGCCATTTCACGAGGTAACCCACATTGATTAAGTTTTAATTCCGGGCCCACAATAATAACAGAGCGGCCTGAATAATCGACTCTTTTTCCTAATAAATTTTGTCTAAAACGACCTTGTTTTCCTTCTATAATATCTGACAAAGATTTTAAAGGACGGTTATTTAAACCAAAAACTGCTCGTCCACGTTTGCCATTGTCGATAAGGGCATCAACTGCTTCTTGAAGCATGCGCTTCTCGTTTCGAATAATTAATTCCGGCGCTAAAATTTCTTGTAAACGTGATAAGCGGTTATTTCTATTTATTACACGTCTGTATAAGTCGTTTAGGTCTGATGTGGCAAAACGACCCCCGTCAAGTTGAACCATTGGTCTTAAATCTGGGGGTAAGATAGGAATAATGTCTAATACCATCCATGATGGCTTAGATCCAGATGCTCTAAATTGGTCTAAAACTCGCAATCGTTTAATTAATTTTTCTCGTTCTATATAACTTGCTGATGGTATTAATAACCTTAATTCCTTTGATTCATTTACTAAATCGATATTAGTTAATAAATTTTTAACAGCTTCGGCACCAATCGAAATTTCCACATCGCTTGTCACAGCATGTGTTGCATCAAAAACTTGCCAATCCGTTTCACCAAGAAGTTGTTTATAAGAAAGTTCTCCACTTTTACCAGGATTTATAACAACGTAAGAATTAAAATAAACAATTTGTTCTAACTCTTTTAAAGAAATGTTTAAAATTAAAGCTATCTTACTTGGTCGGCCTTTTACATACCAAACATGGGTTACAGGCGAAGCAAGTTCAACAAACCCTATACGGTGTCGTCGTACATTAGATTCAATTACTTCTACACCACACCTTTCACAGATAATTCCTTTATAACGAACCCTCTTATATTTACCACAGTGACACTCCCAATCGTTAACTGGGCCAAAGATACGTTCACAAAATAAACCGCCCATTTCTGGTTTCAATGTTCGGTAATTTATTGTTTCCGGTTTCGTAACTTCACCAACTTTTTTACCATTAGGTAAAATCCGCTCACCCCAACCTCTAATGCGGGAAGGAGAAGCTAAATTAATTTTCACGTAGTCGAATGACCTTTCTGTTTGTAACATAAAAAGCGAAAAATTATAAATACTTTACATTTTTAAAAAGCCCTTTTTTCTGGTTTCTCGAAAAATTCACTCATTAGGTTAATTTCATAAGCCTTTAAATCAGGATTATTTACATCTAATTTATAAGTCGCTACATCTAAACATAAAGCTTGAAGTTCTCTCATTAAGACTTTAAAAGATTCAGGTATACCTGGCCTTGGAATTGGTAACCCTTTAACGATTGCGTTTAAAGTTTCATTACGCCCTTGCATATCATCCGATTTTATCGTTAATAATTCTTGTAATGTATATGCTGCGCCAAAAGCTTCTAAGGCCCAAACTTCCATTTCACCTAGCCTTTGTCCTCCTTGTTGCGCACGACCACCAAGTGGTTGTTGAGTTACTAACGAATAAGGCCCTGTTGATCGTGCATGAATTTTGTCATCAACTAAATGCACCAATTTCAACATATAAGCATGGCCTAATGTTACTGGGTTTTCGAAAGGTTGACCTGTCCTTCCATCTCCTAAAATCATTTTACCAGGGTGTTGAGGAGAGAATAGCCAATCTTTATTACGCGCGGCTTGTTTTAACTTTTTATTTACTAACGCACGAGAAGCTTCTGCACCATACATCTCATCAAAAGGCACTACTTTAAAACGAAGATTTAAATTATTTGCAGCTAAGCCAAGAAGACATTCAAATATTTGGCCTACATTCATACGAGACGGTACCCCTAAAGGGTTTAAGATCATATCTACGGGAGTACCATCTGGTAAATACGGCATATCTTCGCGTGGTAAGATCTTTGAAATAATACCTTTATTACCGTGTCGACCGGCCATTTTATCACCGATTTGAATTCGACGTGTTTGGGCAATATAAACTTTTAATATTTCATCTGTGCCTGGGGGTAAATCATCACGGTTAGCACGAGAGAATATTTTTACATCTAAGACACGCCCACAAGTTCCGTGCGAAACTTTTAGCGAAGTGTTTCTTACATCCCTCGATTTTTCACCAAAAATAGCTCGTAAAAGTTTTCCTTCAGGTGGGTAATCAGACTCACCTTTTGGTGTCAATTTACCAACTAAAGTATCACCAGCTTCTACCCAAGTACCAATTTTAACAATACCATTTTCATCTAAATTCCTTAAGGAATAATCACTAACATTCGGCAAATCCCTCGTAACTTCTTCCATCCCTAATTTAGTTTGGCGAATTTCGATTTCAAATTTTTCGATATGCAATGAAGTATATAAATCGTCATAAAGTAATCGTTCACTTATTACAAAAGCATCTTCATAGTTGTAACCTTCCCATGGCATGTAAGCAATCAAAATATTTTGTCCCACAGATAATTCGCCCCCTTCTGTTGAAGCACCGTCTGCAATAATTTGACCCGTATGAACTTTCTCATTAATGGATACAATGGGTTTTTGATTGATACAAGTATCTTGGTTTGAACGTTGATATTTAGTCAAATTGTACGTAAAAATTGTATCGTGTTTATTCTTTACAAGAACTTTGGCGTCAGAAATTTTTATTACTTTTCCACAACTTACACTTAAGACAGTCATTCCTGAATCGCGGGCTGTTTGGCCCTCAAGCCCCGTACCTACTAAAGGTGCTTCGGGGTAAAGCAATGGTACTGATTGTCTTTGCATATTTGAGCCCATTAGTGCCCTATTTGCATCATCATGTTCTAAAAATGGAATAAGTGCAGTTGCTAACGAAACTACTTGAATGGGTGAAATCGCAATATAATCTACCTCGTCTGCCGGAACACTAACGAGATCTTGGAAATAACGAACGGGAATGCTTTTCTGTTGTATTAACCCTTGTTCATTAATTTCTAAATCCGCAGGCGCTAAACGATATCTATCTTCCACCGTAGCATCTAAATATATTGGGTATGAATCTTGTAAAATCTTGCCCTTTTCGACTTTGTAAAAAGGTGTTTCAATAAAACCGTAAGAGTTTACGCGTCCATAAGTTGTTAAAGAACCGATTAAACCAGCATTTGGCCCTTCCGGTGTTTCTACGGGACACATTCGACCATATTGACTTGGATGTATATCACGTACAGCAAACCCTGCTCTATCTCGTGTTATACCACCTGGGCCTAAAACAGACAATCGTCGTTTATGAGTCAACTCCGCAAGAGGGTTTGTTTGATCCATAAATTGGGAAAGCGGGTTAGAACCAAAGAACTCTCGAATTGAAGATACTAATGGTTTAGGGTTTACTAAAACATTAACCCGTAAGTATTTTTGTTCACAAATAATCATTCGTTCTTGAACGATTCGTTCAAGCCTATTTAAGCCTATCCTTATTTGATTTTGAAGAAGTTCACCTACCGATCTAATTCTTCTATTACCTAAATGATCTATATCATCTTCTGCTGTGGGCGCTATTCGGAAATTAATTAATTCATTAATAATGTATAAAACGTCCTTTGTTGTTAAAATATGAATATTTTTTTCAACATCTAAATCTAGACGTTTATTTATTTTATAACGGCCTACTCTTCCCAAGTCATAGCGTTTAGGGTCAAAAAACCTTGAATAAAGTATTTGTTGCCCAGCTTTAAATGTTGCCGGTTCACCTGGTCGAAGTTTATTATGAATTTCTAAAAAAGTATCTTCTAACGATATTCCTTCATATTCTTGAAAAGTTTTTTGGAAGTATTCTGGGTGTTCGAGTTGATTAAAGATATCATTATCGCTAAGACCGACAGCTTTTAAGAAAATATAAGCAGATATCTTTTTTGCCTTATCGATTTTTACGTGAATCAAGTCATCCTTATTCATTTCAAACTTTACCCAAGTACCGCGGTTTGATATAAGGCCTGCAGTATAATAACGAAAATTTTGTTTATCGGTCTCTGTTTTATAATAAATTCCAGGACTTCTAACAATTTGGTTAATAATAATCCGTTCGACTCCATTTACTAAGAATGTGCCTTCATTTGTCATTAAAGGTATATCACAAAGAAGAACCTCATTTTCTGTTGAACTGTTAGGATTGTTTAAATAAAATAATTGCGCAAGTGTATAGATCCTTACACTATAAGTGGTATCGCGACGTTTTGATTCTGAAAGGGTGTATTTTGGCTGTCGAATTTTATAGAATTTAGCAGATAAATTTAATTCGAGCTCATCAAGATAATCGCGTATCGCTGAAAAATTTTCTAATTCTTGAAGAAAACCTAATTCAAGAAACCAACAAAAACTTATACGTTGGATTTCTAATAAGTTTGGTAAAAGGTACTTATAGACATCTCTCTTTAAGTTATACATTGTTTAACTGAGTAAATACGTCAACTTTTAGTAATTTAAAGTTATCATTGGTGTGGTTTTGTCTTTTACATTAAAGACCTTTTTTTCTTTAGTTCAAGTCGGTATAAAACCAAACTACTAAAGTGGCGGACAAAATTTTATTAATCTCTCTGAAATACATAGCCGGTTCCTCGAACTGTTAAAATAAAGTCTGGCTTACTCGGGTCCTTTTCTAATTTAGATCGAAGCCGAGCTATATGTACGTCCACAATTCTCATATCAATATTTCTTTCAGGTGTATAACCCCAAACTTTATCTAAAATAAAGACCCGTGAAAGCTTATTGCCAGCTTTAATAATTAATAATTCTAAAAGAGAAGCCTCAATTTTTGTTAGTTTGATAATTGAATCATTCCTTGCAATTTGCCGTTTGTTTTTGTCAAAAATTAAGTCACTAAAACGGTAAACCTTTTCTTCATTATTTGGTGTGTTATTTTGGTTATTGGTGCCTTGTAAGATTGAAGAGATTCGAGCTTCAAGTTCTTCAGGGAAAAAGGGTTTTATAACAAAGTCATCCGCGCCTAAATGCAATCCTCGTACGCGGTCCCTAGGACTTCCTAATGAGGTTAATATTATTATCGGCGTTGGTGCTTTTTCTCGAATTTTTTTAAATACTTTGTATCCGTCAAATTGTGATGAGACAATATGAAGAACAACTAAATGCGGCTGTTCCTTCTCGAATATCTCCATAGCTTCTTTGCCTTCAGACGCTGAAATTACTAGATACCCAAGGTTTGTCAGATTTGTTACTAAATTTTGTCTTATAGCATCTTCCTCTTCAATAACCAAGATCTTTTTAATATCAACTTCCACTGCAAGAACTCCTTAATTTATTACACAAAGAGTTTTTAGAATTGGTAAATATATTGTTGACCAATATAAAAAATTGTATGGTATTATAATTTGTAGAGAAATAGGCGAGCGTAGCCAAGTGGTTAAGGCACTGGGTTGTGGTTCCAGCATTCGCGGGTTCGATTCCCGTCGTTCGCCCTTGTTTATTCAGTTTCTAAAAAAACATTTAAATATTTTGCTATTGTTATTGCTTCGTCCTCAATTTTATTTAATGCAACGGGTTGTTCAAGTCCGGTTAACGGTATTTCGCGACTATCCGTTAAACAAAGTAGTAGCTGTCTACGAGGGTTAATCCCTTCTTTGATTCTTAATTTAATAGACTTCACTTCTTCAAATGGGAACGTTAAAGAAAGTTCTCGATTTTTTCCTGGGAAACCTCTTCTATAAAGAGTTATTTTCTGGCTATTACGATTATATTCATTATAGCCGGAACCAACATTCCACCAAACTGTTAAGGCTATAAAAATACCTAATATTGACCCTATAGTACCATAAAACAGCAGTATTATGCCTTGGGGTATAAAAGAAATTTCGCTGGCGTCTGAGAAGAATAATAAACTTTTTTGGAAAAAGCTAGATAACCCAGTAAGAAAAAACCCAAACCCTCCTAAACTTACGGCAACGGCCCAGAAGATATTGCTTCCACGTCTTGATCCGCTAAAGTAAGATTTTATAACAGAATTTTCTTCAAAAGAATCCATGGCAACGTTTATGGGTTAATAAAATTGTGAAAAGGTTTTTACGTATTTTAAAAGTGGGTAATTACATAAAAATAAATATTTGTCTGCATTACTGCGCTAAATAGAAATTATTTAACGCAATAAATCCGTTAAACAAATTGACTAGATTAGTCTGATTGTCTTTAAACCATAGTAAAGTCCAGCTGCTAAGCTAAACATTAAGGTCATTAATAAAATATAACCAATAAGAGTACTCATACTATTTTATAATTTATAAAAAGCCAAAATTTTGATTTAGTAATAGATTACCATATCGAAGAAGAAATTAATCCTTTCCTTTTATATACCTAGAATTACTTAACCATATAAATTACTATTTAAAATTTTTATTTTTTCAAGCCTTCAATAATCCCACGCCATATTAAACCGATAATTTGGCCCAACACAGACGTAAATGTAAAACGTAAACCTTTACTTATAATATAAAGTGTTTCATTTAATCGACTTGTAACAAAATCTCGAACTTCAATAAATACGATTGTTAATAATGGTAAGTTGGTAAGTGAGGCAATTTCTTTTGAACGATTTGCATAAATGGTTCGAGAATAAAGTCCACTCGTCCTGAATATATATAAATTATAACGGTTATTGTATAAATCAATCGGACGTTGAATGTAAGTTTTTATGCGTAATTGCCAACTTAAATTATTACGAAAACGTTCAAGGTTCCGTAACGATAAAAATTTTGATCGGTAAATAGTTTGGCGAAAGGCATAAACAGAGGACAGGTTTAAGATACTAAAGTAAACAACACAATTGCTTATTTCGATAACTAAATTATCAAGAAGGGCTTCAATAAAACTTTCTGAAGCATAATTATAAATTGGATAATAAATTAAACGAAAAATGGGGACTTTAGGGTCGACTAATGAATAAAAAGGTACTTTAAAAAGAATCTCTACATCTCGTAAAATATTTTTTGTATAAAAAGATTGTTTTAACGTATCTAAATTTATACTGATTTTATATCCATACTGTTTTGTTAAAAAATCTTCACAAACCCCTTTGATACATTGTAACAATATAAGTTTGCCATTTTTTTGCATAACGTTTGTAGAGTTAGATTCCTTAAGTAAATTTATATAAATCTTTTCAAGCCGAAGTGTAGTTATGGATAACAGATCTTTTTTTACATCCTCTTTTAAAAGATCAATACTTAAGACAAATTGATTTCCCTTTTTATTGCTAAAAGTTGTTTTGTATAAAACTCGTGAAAAAATATTTGCTGTCAAAATTTGTCCATTACTTAACGGTTTTCTTTTAGTACTAACCACCGTAACTTTTAATTTAGTTAAAAATCTTTAATACGTGCGCCAAATCAAGCATAAATTTAGGAATGTCTTCATCTTACCGTTTTTAAATTACTTAAACAGTAAAATTAAGCTCCTTTAAAATAAGTCGAACTTGAATTAGCATTTTTATTTACAATCTAGTAAAAGTTTACCATTTAAACCTAAAGCGACTTTTAAATATTTAATCTAAACTAAATATTTAAAAGTCGCTTATCCATTACATTTTGGACATATATATAAGAAATTATACGTAAGCATTAGACGGGAAAGGGGTTATTAGTTATTAAACCTTAATTCCCTGATTCCGGCTATGCAACATTATTGTAACCTTAGATTTAATACGTTGCAAAAGATAATGTATCCGGCACATAACGCTGGATTTCAATTATAAAGGCTGCGGTAAAGCTCATCCATGCTGTTATAAGAACGGGAGCCGTAGATAGATACTTTAGAAGATTTTTATCCATGGGTTTTTTCAGTTAAAAATAGATAAATTAACGAGGTGAAACAGTAACTTCATTACTTGGTACAAGTAACTCTCCTGAAACTAGTTCATTCCAAGCAGCTACTGGCCAAAGGAAACTTGCAGACATCATACCAATAGCAACAGGTACATTGATGATAATTTCATTTTCGTTTGGCTTATCTGTTTTTTTAGAAAACTGTAAATAACTACGACCAGACCAACCAATCCAACCGGTAATGTATAAGAACATAATACCAGGAAGAACAAATTCACCGGCATGACTTGGTCTACCATCAGCAATTAAATGTGGTAAACCATCAGCACCACACAGTAAGCCTTGCTTACCATATTTATCAAAACGTGCCTTTGTTCTGTCAATTTGAGCTTCAAGAGCTAAGTAAGAAGGAGTACCTTCATCGTAATTTTGTAAACGTGCAGTTAACTTTTGAACACTACCATCAAGCCTTTTTTTAAAAACGGCTGAATCTTTGCATGGAGTTAAACCAGCAACGTCAGCTGACGCTAAATTAGGCGTTCCAGCAATAAGTGTTGATGTAAGGAAAATTAAAAACCAACGTTTCATAAAAATTTTAAAGACTTTTTTTTATCATTAACAAACTACTTAAATAGTATTATATCGATATTTATCGAATATTTTTTGTATTTGAAATTTTGGTGGACCTTTTTAAAATTTTTCGGAACTCTTCTTGGAAGAATAAAACAGCTCTATTTGATTTACCACCAAGCGTAAGAGTTTCGCCGAGTTCCACAAACCATAATTGTGAGTATGTAAAAAAACTCACATAAATACTTACAATTAATAAAAAAAATGAAAAGTACGTAACATTAATCCCTGGGTCTGATTTAATTTGAAGTCCGGTACTTGTAATAAAATCAGAAAATTGAATTTCTAGATTTTCGGCAGTTTTAAAATTCCCACCGATAAAAGATTCTTCCAATAGAACACCTTTTGAATTATAAATAAATACTTTACCTTCTAAACTCTTCACAACAATAGTTAAATTTTTATTTGGTTCCGTATTTAAGTTTAACGAACCAAACCAGAACCGATTTCCCCCTTTCGTAATACGTTTTAATGGGATCTGAAATGCTTGGTTATTATCAAGACGTAATTTAAGTCCAACGATATCCCAATCTGTCTGGTATAAAACCGTGTCTTTATATATTAAGGGTTCGTTAACAAAAACAATTTTTCTCTTAATTTCTTTCCCGTTTTGATCAAGCAAAGATAAATCAGAATAAAATTGATCCGTTTTTGATTCTTTAGTATATGTTATCCAAAAGTTATTAATGCGGCATGAAAAGTCTTGGGGTATGTAACTTAAACTTCCAAATTGAGTTAAATTTTGAATATGAAAAACTTCACCACGTGGAATAATTTCTTGTGCAGTATAACCTCCAAACGAATTTAAAGTAGAACCTAAAAGCAATAATATAATGCTTCCATGAACAACGACAGGTGCTACTCGACCTAATAAACCAGAATAGGCGTAACCCTTATTACTTTGTCGAAAGAAATGATAACGTTTCGTATTGCAATTGTAAGCTACAGCATTACTAAATTCTAAGTTAGTGGTCTCGCTTATGCTCAAATTATTATACTGTGGTTTGGAGGTAATAAATTTCCATAATTTAAAGGTTTTAATGGATGGTAACTGGGTCGTAAATGTGCAAGCTAATAATGAGCTACCAAAGAGGCAAAGTAGTGTTAAAAACCACCATGTCGTATAAATTTTATCAAAATTGAAAAATTTTATAATTTTCCAAGTTAAAAACCCGAATAATGGTGCTGTCTCAGAATAATTCTCTTTATAAAAAGTTAAACTTTGGTCTTGTTCAATAATTGTCCCTATTGCAATAATACAACCGATAACAAATAGTAGTATGATTGCCAATTGCAGATTAGCTAGGTTTTTCAGAAATTTCTTTCTGTTAAATTTTTCCATACAATTAAATTTAATACTTGTAAAAATTTCCCATCTAGCATATTATTATTTGTAGATGAGATTGCCGGGATAGCTCAGTCGGTAGAGCAGTGGATTGAAAATCCTCGTGTCTCCAGTTCAAATCTGGATCCTGGCATTACAAACGTTGCTAATAAAGTAGGTCTAAAATAATAAAATTTTCAACTACATAAAAGGTTACAATTAAATACCTCTATAGTCTAGAGTTTTAAATTTGATGTTAATAGTCAGATCGAATTTAGAACTTGCGTAATACATTAATTATATTTATATATTTAATAAATAAAGTTTGTTATTAGTTATAAAATGTCTGTGATATCTTATCATATAAGATAAAGGAATAATAAATATTTTATTTTGCTTATTATATTTCACCAATATTGTTGAAATATAAAACCCAGCAACCGTTTAGTAAACTTAAAACCAGGAGGTTTTTATGTCTCAAGCTGTAGAATCACGTACTCGAATCAAATCAGAACGTTACGAATCAGGTGTAATTCCATATGCAAAAATGGGTTACTGGGATCCTGATTATGTAATCAAGGATACAGATCTATTAGCTCTATTCCGTTGTACTCCACAACCAGGTGTAGACCCTGTAGAAGCAGCAGCAGCACTAGCTGGTGAGTCTTCAACTGCAACATGGACTGTTGTATGGACAGAT
>Ga0163111_10000790_pt1 | contig 18982 bp, 18 predicted proteins | sample CRUFie1St18metaG_FD_109645 | JGI IMG/M metagenome (GOLD analysis project Ga0163111, IMG submission 109645) | Marine microbial communities from the Costa Rica Dome - CRUD Field 142mm St18 metaG | ecosystem: Environmental > Aquatic > Marine > Oceanic > Photic zone | place: Costa Rica: the Eastern... | reverse complement strand
TATTTTTTCTAATTTACCTTGATTATATTTGCCCAAAATTGTATGCGTTACAGAATCCAGTAAAATATTTTCTTTTGTTTTATAGTACAAAACAGAATTTATGTAAACTTCTACTACTTCTATAGTATCATCTAATTCAGTACCTTTCTCTTCTAATATTTCCCCCTTTTTAGGTCTACCCCTTCCTCTCTTTATAGGATTATTATTATTTGAAGAATGCATGATCGGGTGATCTAGATTTTTTTTTGTCAAACGCTCGACTACTTCACTGATATCATATCCCATCTTTTGTACAAATTTGTTATAATCAAGCTCTTTTTTACCATCAGGAGTTTTAAATTCACCAAGTTTTGAATTGCTTCTATTATAAATATCTCCATATTTTAATTTTGTACATGATTTACATATTCTATCATCCGTAATGTTATTACACTGTGTATAAAGACCATGATTAAATACGACTGCCTTGCAACATTCAGGATTTATTTTTCCACAAAATGGTAATATAATGTTACTATTTATATTTGAATTACTTTCAAGAAAACTTACTAATTCAAAATTATTTATATTATAATAATCTGATATCATGTTTATCGCATCATTAATTTTCATAATTATTATATTAAATAAAATTGATTTATATTTTTTCAATTTTATTTTGAATAAATGCAGTAACAACATGAAAGAATTTTATTGCTATGTGTGTAAAGATAATATAGAACACGATGTATATATGGCTCATGATTTGGCATTTTGTTGTAATACACATAGAGATTTGTATTTGCGCAAATCAAGTAAATACAAAGATCATGTAAATAAAAGTAATATGGTAAAAAACAATATTAATACGAATATTTATGAAACGATTAAAAAATATAATAGAGATAATTATGAGGAAAAAAAAACTAGAACATGTAGTATTATATACGATTATTTACAATATATTAAATAATTTTAATCACGCCGTCCTCAATATTATATTTTGCATATATTTCAGGATTTACTTTATTATTTAACACATCCTCCGTTACATATACATTTCCAATATTATCTATATAATATAAAATACCATTAATATCTGTTAGTGTAACCTCTAATTTTTTTATATCGTCACATACTTCACATGAAATAATGCCATGTGGTCTATTTTTGTCATGTGTTCCACAAAATTCATTGCCATCTTTACGTTTTCTAGTACACTGTTCACCACATGCCCTTTTTGCCTTGCATCTTGAGTATTGGGGAACATGTGTTTTAACACGTTTTCTTTTCATAAAATCTTCTTTTGTTAATTGCAATCCATCAAAATCATAAACAAATTCAAGTAATTCTCCTCTTGTTTTAGAGTTAATATCATCACATGTATCTACCCAATCTTTAATACTATGTTTAAAATTTTCAATATAACAAGAAACTTTATCAGATAATTTTTTTTCCATTAATCAAGAATTTTGTAATAAATTATTTATTAGAAAATTTATATATTTAAATCAATTTTAAATATATTTAAAAATATTTAAGTTAAAAAAATTGATTAAAAATTAATATTAATATTCAAATAAAAACATGAGAACACTACTACTAAAAAAATTTAATTATGACATTGCTAATTACATATATTCTATTTATATAAATGATTATATAAATTATAAATTATATGGAAAAATGATTCATCTTGAAACGGTAACAAGATCATTTATAAAAAAATATAATTATACACATGTTGAAAAAGTTTATATTAATGATTATTTAGTTATAAATAATATTCTACTTTCAAGTAATTCAGTATTTAACTATTACAAAATTATTAAAACATGTACTATAGACAAACATTTCAAATTACTATTCAATAATTTAAAGGAATTATTAATTAATACTAGTCATGTAATTAAAAAAAATACAATCAATGAATTACATACTCCTACTGCAAATTATGGTATAATTATATCAAATAAAATAGATAAAATTATAGAAAAATTTTAATTATAAAAAAAATAATCTAGAAAAGTACTCATGCAATTTTTAGAATGTATATTTTTTAAATACCATTCTCTACAATTTTTTGACATTTTTTCCCATTCTTCTGGTGAAATGTTATTTAATTTATTAACTAATTCATCTGGTTGATTTATCTTTATATAATGAACATACGGGATCGGCGGATCCATATATGAAGTAATATTTACTTCCGAAGTAATTATAGGAACTGTACCAAGTCCCATTAATTCAACCTCACGATGACATTTTGAACCATAACCCCTTAAACATAGCCCATATTTAGAATCGGATAACATAGATAAATATTCCTCCTGTGTAAATTTGTGTTGTGTTCCATGTGTACAATGATACACTTCTATTACACTATTCCATGAAGTATTTTTTCTGAAATTATTTTGTACACTATTTTCAATATTCCCAATAAATATAGAATTCACCGAGCGTTCATTATATAATTTTCGAGGGACATTATTTATAAAATTTTCATAAAAAAATGGTCTTCTCGGCCAAAATATCCAAGGAGAAACATTTAAATAATTAGATAATTGATGTCCTTCAATATTAACATCACAATTACCCATAAGAATATTTGAATAATTTAATATATCTTTAGAAAACCACTCACCCGTAGGTCTATCATATAGTATGGTATGATTGCCTAATAAACAATAATTATTATCAATAAGAGAAATATCAACATCATAGTTGTTTTTTTTAATTAGTAACGCTAACTCTCTAAAGCTATCATTTTTATGATTCCATATTCCAATACGGGGTTGTTTGGGTATATATAAATACCATTTTTTAGTTTTAATTCTATCAATAATTAATAACTCTCTATATTTTTTTAGTTTAATAAGAGCATTAATAAAAATATTATTTATTTGTGAAAATCTATTATCGGTAAAATGTGTATGTAAAAAAATCAATGGTTTTGAATTTATACATATATCTTCATCATTAATGGAAATTTTATTAATTTCTAAATTTATATTTTCTCCTACAATTATACGCCATGGCATATAATTTATTTCTTCACCAAATTCTTGAAAAGAATATTTTTTCACCAAATCTTCAATAGATGCTTGATCATGATATCTTGATGTTTTTGTAAATTCTATCCAATCATCAGGTACATTTTTATGTCGTGTCCACAAGCAACCACCATTATAATATCCAACTTCATCAGTATTCGATTTTTTTGTAAAATGAGGCGAAACACCAATTTCTTTTGTTTTATCTATAATATTAATTGATTTAAATATAATAATATCACTATCCAAAAACATAGTATCATCTTCATTATTTAATGCATATTTAATTACTTCTGCTTTTTGCATCTGAAATTCATCCCATATACCTTCAATAACCATATTTTGTCTGTTTTTATTGGAATATTTATTAAGACATTCATTTAAAATTAAATTTAATTTTATTTTTGGAATCATATTATTCAATTCATTTAAAGTCATTAGATCTACAAATCCATATACATTTATATTTGGATGGTATAGTGATAAACTAAATAACATACCTATCAATTCGTGACATGAATTAAACGTCGAAATAAAGCAAAAACTATTCGGTGTAGACATTTTGATAATATTTAAAGAAGTTTTATATTTAAATATTATTAATTCTAAATAAGTTAAAGGACGATATTTAATATACTTGCTGTATATGACAATATAGTATCATAATTCAAGTGTTTTTTAATAAATTCACTATTATTTTTTATTGTTTGCATTTGTTTTTCAATAGGTTCTGTTGTTTGTAATTTTTTAAACATATCATCTAGTTCATCTAATGTTTCTATAGCATAATAATTTTGTTTATCTTTAAGTAAATAATAATAAAACTCTTCATATAATGATTTTTTTTTTATAATAACCGAGTTTGATGATAACAATAATCTCATGCGATCACTAATAGAATGACCACTATCTATATATAAAAGATATTTATAATTCAATGCATTTTCATATGGAACAAAGGTAGTCGTTAATAAATTATGTTTATAATAATACTGTTTTAATTGTTCTGTCATTTTTTTGACATTATCTTCTTCACAGTATATTACTCCTTTATATTTATCAGGTTCATTAATACATTTTTCATAATATTCTCGTCTAACAAGTTTAGCAACTGCACCTGCAAAATAAACTTTATTTAATTTATTTTTATATTCATGGTGCTTTCCCAATTCAAACAAATATTCACTTTGTTCTTCGAAATTATTAAATTGTTTATTTTCACTAATTATTATATCATCATTTAAAAATCTAAAATTAGGTAATAAAAAATATTTGGAATTAATTTCTCTGCAAAAATTAAACATCCCCTGTTTTGGTATATCACCTATATTTATATTTATTATTCCGTCTTTTATTTTGTATTGTTTTAAAGTATCTTCTATTAGTTTAATATAATTTTCTTTTCTCCGTGGATAAAAAAATCCTCGATGACTTTGTAAAACTTCTTTAATTTCATTATCTTTTAAAATAATTGTTAAAATACATGTATCAATATGATGTAATTTAATTTTAGAAAATTGATCTTTAAATTCATATTGCTGGTCTAAAATTTCTTTAAAAACAGAACCACCCAAATTTGTTTTATAATCTATGTTTCCCTCTGTTTCTACTGACATTTTAAGTATTATAATTAATTAATTGTATTTAAATTATTATTTTAATAGTATGTTTATACTATTTTATTATTATATTTCTTTGTTAAAATATGTAATACTAATCTTTCACAATTACATACTAATATTCTCGATGTTGGGTCATTCTTTATTTTATATTTATCAAATAAATTTAAGACCTTTTGATATATACTATATGGTACATTTTTAATTATATCTTTTTTTACACTTATCCAATTTCCAGCAACCCATGCAAAATTTTTTTTATATTCTTCATTAAAAATTTCTTCATATAGTTTTTTAAATGATATATTAAAATCTAATAATTTTTCATTATAATCTGGCAAATCATATCTTTTTCTAAAAAAATAAATATCATTTGTATTAATATAATTTTCAAAATCTGAATATGTAATTAATTGATCATTTCTATCATTAATATCTCCTTGACAAAAAAATGTAATATCTGAAAGATTATCCCAATTATTTACAATATGATAAAAAAGTGATTCGGGATCATTGCCTATATTTGGTCTTTTTACTATTTTACAATTTAAATTTAAATCTAAGTTTCCTTTATTATAAACTGTTAAAAATTTTTGATAATTTTTTAAATAATTTAAATTTTCATCAAATCGTGTTACTACTATTTCTAAATTTTTTTTTTCTTTATTTATTAAACTTATATGTTTTTCTAATATAAAGTTTTTATTGATTCTTGTTGATGGAATAAAGTCACTTTTCTTTTTTGTATTATAATTCATGAATTTTTTAAATATATATAAAAATTATATTTAAAAAATATATAAAAACATATAATTTTTAATTTATTTTTTTATTTTTTGTTTATTTAAATATTTCATTATTAAAATTTTATGTCTTTTTGCCATATCTAAAGTATCTTCTCTCAATTTATGAGTATTTTTTTCAAATGTTTTTTGATTATTTCCAGTAAAATTTGGATTGTTATTAATGTTATATCTTGGTGCGCCCCCATTATTTTCTGCAAAATGATTATGTAATGGATATAAATATTCAGGATAATATACCATATTATACCAGTCATCACAACACCAATTTTTTATTTCCACTGGAAAATACCAACCAAAAATTTCCATATGTTTTCTAGAAACAAATGATTGTGTTAAAATTCTATTATTATTATTTATAGGACCTGTTAATCCCAAATCATTATGCTCCTTTAAAATTTTTATTGAATCATCCACCCACCCACATGTTTTAAATACTATATCATCACCACATTGATAAAAATAATCAAAGTCTTCTTTATATGCTTTTTCAAATAATATATTCCACATTAATGTAGCATGACCTTTTTTAACTTTATCATTATCATATACAACAAATTCAAATTCAATATTAGAAAAAACTTTTGAAAAATTTAAGATAACATCTTGCTCATATTGTTTATCAAAAATTCTATCGTCTTCATCTATTCCAATATATAATTTATATTTATAGTCTTTACTTTGTGTTGCTAAAAAACTTTTGAGTGTCATATTATATAAATAACTATCCTTAATTGATTCCCAGTCATCTCGTTTATTACTAGTTGTTATTATTAATAAAGCAATTTTGTGCGCCATATTATATTTTCTTTACAATTATATTTAAATGATAATATTTATATATATTATTTTTATTCATCAAAAATTTTCAAAAAAACACTCGTCTGTTTTCTCTTTAATACCAAATCAAAAATACATAGAGCAATTAACCAAATTAAAATAGGCATATAATAAGAAACTGGCACATCAAAAAATTCACTAATCAATCTTCCAGTTATACATATTAAACTAATGAAAACAAAAATAACGATAGTTTTATTCATTATTATTTATATATATTATTTCATTATTTTTTTACAACAAGCGACGATGTTTCTTTTGTTGGTCTATTATCAAATATAAATTTACCTAAATCTTCATTATCTATTTCCGGATTATTTGAAAAATAATTATTTAACACTGAAAGTAAATATGTTTTATTTATAGATCCCCGTGATCTCACTCTTTTATGAACTATTTTTCCATCATTTATATCAAATTCATCTATATTATTTGATTCCATGAATTTTATTAAATTTTCAGATGTTATTTTCTTCTTTTCCTTTATAATTTTTACTTTATTTTGCAATTCAACTAATTCATTATTATGTTGAACATATTCTTTTATTAAATTTATTATTATTTGTTTATTATTTGCCATTAATCTATACTTATTATTTATTATCTAAATTTATTTTATTTACTAATATTCTATAAATTAAATCTAGTTTATTTCCACTGATTTTTAGATTATTATTTTTTAATATCTCTACTAAATCTATTTTTTTTAATTTTTTTAATTCAGTTATTTTATATTCCGGTGTTTCTCTGATAATAACATCTTCATACATATCACGATCGCAGTGTTTATTACATAATATAGTATTATTTATTAAACATCCATCATGTTTACATGTATTTCCATTTTTATAAATATAACTACATGTTTGAGTTCTTAAACAAAATTCTTTAGGATTTGTTACACCTCTTTCATTTTTAATTTTATAATATTTATAATAGGGTAATAAAAAATTGGAAACTCTTCTACAGTATGGACATTTAATTTCATTTATTTTTAAAAATTTATTATCTAAAATTTTACACACTTTTTGATTATAAACTTCATTATAAATATCTATATAATTAAAACTATGATTACATTTTAAAGTAATGTAATTATCTTCTAATTTATTATTACTAATTAAACAAATATTATTATCAGTATTTAAATCTTCACTTATCTTATCATCTGTGGGGTTATCTTTTAATAAATAGTTAAAATAATCAACATCACTATTAAACATTTTTATTTATTAATAAATTTTAATCTATATATTTTTTTAATATATATATTTTATAATATGTCAGTAGACATAAAAACATGGGGAAATAATATTTGGTTCTTATTTCATGGATTAATTCATAAATTAGATGAATCAAAATATTCTATATGGAAAGATGATTTTATCTATATTTTTATAACAATATGTAATAATTTACCATGTCCAGAATGCAGCAGCGATGCTAATAATATTATTAAAAAAACTAATTTTAAAAATATTAATAGTAAAGAAGAATTTAAAAAATTTATTTTTAACTTTCATAATTATGTTAATAAAAAATTAAAAAAACCAGAATTTAAATTTGATGAACTAAATATCTATGACAACATTAATATTTTTGCCGTGATTAATAATTTTATTTTAATATTTAAATTAAATTCTAATATACCACAATTAATGAGTCAATCATTTCATAGACAAAATACATTACCTATAATAACTAGTAAATTGAATAAATTAATAAAATTTATTAATTAATTATTTTTATTTAGGAAAATCATTTTTTCTGATAATTATTTGTATTTGATAGAATCATTTGTATGCTCATATTTCCTACATAAAAAACTATAGAAAATACTAATATTATTTTAACTAATTTTGTTAGATTTATAAAATCTTTATTTGTTACATAAAAATCACTCAATTCATTACATACATATTCATTATCTCTAGAAAAATAACATCTTTTATTATCTTTTATTTTATTAAGTGTCATTGTAAAATTAAAAAGATTATTATCATTATTTTTTAATATAATATAATTTAATAAACCTAATGATATTCCTAATAAAATAGCAAGAATAATACTAGTCATTGAACTACAATACTCAAATAGTTCATATATAGAATTTAATACAAGCATACTAAATAAAAACAACACCAACCCATAATTATAATTATTATTTTCTTTCATTGGATAAACAACATACATAAAAATATACGATAATAACGCTGTATTTGTAGATGGTGTCATATAAATATCATTACCATTTATATATGAAAAAGGTTTTGGAAAAAAATTACAAGTCACACTTGCATAACTACTTTGTTTTTCTTTAATCACCTTTTTTAAAAAATATGATAATAAAATTATTAATACACTTCCTATTATTAAAAATAAAGTTTTTAATATTTTATTGGTAAAAATACTATAAATAATAATATAAAATAATGTAATAAATGGAGAAAACATTGCAAATAATTTTAATAAATTTGTAATTGTTAGCGAAAACGAGACTTTTTGTTTCGGTTGAGAAATATTTAATATATTCATATTATTATATAAAAATATTAAATATTCATTTATAATAATATTTTTATAACTAATTGTATTTAATCCTTATATTTTATAACACATTTATATTTTTCATCATCCTTTTTTTTACAAAAACTCGTATTTGACTTTACTTCTAAAAAATTTGATAAATTTAAACTATCAGTATCTCTCATTTTTACAAAAAAATAAAATAAAAAGCCAAAAAGAGATCCCGTTATTAATCCCAATATTACACTAAATACACTCACACAATTTTCGAAAACTTCAACCAATGAATTTATTAAAAATAATAAAACAAATAATATTATTAAAAATATATTTGCACTTTTTTTAACAAAAATCATTGGATATAATAAATAAACACTGATAAAAGATAATATTGTTGCATTTGTTGACGGAGACATAAATAAATTTGTTTTGTTATATACTGAAAATGGTGTCGGAAAAAAATCACAATATGAACTATTTGATGTTCTCTTTACTTTTAATATATGTTTTAATATTAAATTGAAAAAAATAACTATAACTAAACCACTTATAAAAATCAATCCTTTTAAAGAATTATTACTAATAATTGAATATAGTATTATACTCACAACTACTAAAAAAGGTATCAAAAATATAAATATTTTTAATATGTTTAAAGTTGCCAAATTTTGCGGAACATGTTTTATTATTTTTGGAAACTCTGAAATAGGTGGCGATATTTTTTTTTCAGGATTTTTTGAATCTCTTTGCGAAGAAGACGAACTCATTATATTTATTTATATATAAAAATATAAATAAATTTATGTATTTGTATCAAATTTAATATTAATAACTGTCTATAGAATATTTTAGATTTATTTTATTTTCACCATCTATTTTTGGTTCAACTACGAACCATCTTTCTTTTTCATTATATGCTATATCCGTTCGATCTATATTTATTGTATTATCATAATATTGAAGAACAAATTCATTACCAGTAAAACTATTATTAATTCTTTTATTTGGAGTCCATTTAACATTGTTAATACTTATTGCTTTCCGTGGCCTTGCTGTATATGTAAAATAAATACCGTAATATTTATAATCACTTACATTAACTGAAGAATTCGTAGAATAACATTTACCACCGCCAACACGATCTCCATTTGTAAATTCAAATGTTGGTATACTTCCTTCAGCATTGCTTGTTTTGATTAATCCATATATAGTAAATTGAATATTGGAAAAATCATAATATCCAACAGGAGTTCTTCTAGATAAAACAATCTCTCCATCCCAATTATTAGGAATATTAGGTGATGCTTCACTTGTCGAAGTATCTGTATCTTCTGGTTTTTCTCTACCAGTAAAATCTGATTCTTTCCTTTTTTTAGTTACACATTTAAAATATTTTGTATTTTCATTAGGTGTCAACGAGCCATCGGTGTTTATTTTTGATACTTTATTTAATCCACAAATTGAATTTTCATCATCCATTTGAAATATATTAGCATAATCAATGTCATGTTTATCAATAGATTGTAAAACCGCGATATATATAAATGAATATATTATACCCACAACTATTGCAACAAAAATTCCCAATTTAGGAACACACCCTTCGAAATATTCAGTCACTGATACAATTATTATCATGACTAATAATAATAAAAATAATGGATAATTAAAATCATATTCTTTTCTATTTTTTACCATAGAAGAAGTCATTATGAAAAAAATAAAACTTAATACTGATATATTTGTAGATGGTACTGAATATATTCCTTGAGAACCAGCAACAGTAAAAGGTGATGATAAAATATTACAATATAAACTAGCAATTCGAGAATTTTGATATACTGAAAATATTTTTTTTAAAAATTTTGTTATCACCAATAAAATAGAAATACCAAAAATTAAAAATATTCCTTTAATTATCCTATTTGTTACAATTGTAAAAAAAAGTAAAAAAAACGTTACTATATATGAAGATATAAAAATTAATAATTTAAAGATATTTGTCAAATTAAAAGATGAATTTTTTAAAGATATCGATCCCATACCGCCTTCATCTCCTTGCAATATTAATTTTAAAAATAACATGAAACATATTACAAAAATAATTGGAAAAATTCCATTTATAATAGCAGTCATAATAGAAATACCACCACCTACTGCCTTGGATTTATGTGAATCAGGATTATTAAGGCCTAATTTTCGCATTAAAGCGTTATGTTTAAATACACCAGCCAACATAGTATCTTCTTTGTCTATAGGAGTATTTACATTATTCCAAAGCCATGCTTTTGGATTATATGCACGTTTATGCCATTCATATTTAGGATCTATTGCTGAAGATATAGGACCAGCTAATGGCCAATGTGGAAGGTTACGTGAAAAATTCATTGCTTTCGATTCTGTTGCTTTTAATATTTCTTTTCTATTTTTACCTTCGGCGATCAATTGTTTTACAGGTTTTGAGAGTGGCTGTGTGAAAAAATCGTCGTATTTTTCCTTCGCTATTCTCTTTTCTTCTTCTGCTCTTGCCCTTGCAGCATCAAGATCGTCTTTTGTAGCGTCAAAACCCTCATATATATTATTATCTATATTATTATCTATATTATCATGTTGATCAATAGTATCATGATTATTGTTTTCTTGATATAATAAAAAATTATTATTATATATATCTTTCATCATTTTAATTAATATATATATAATGTTAATATATTAATTAAATCAAATTAACATATATTTAATTACTTCATGTATATTAGATACCTCATAAAAATTACAATCTAATAATTTTTCACAATATTTATCATAACAAATTTTAAATTCTCTCGAATTATCCTTTGGATATATGAAATTTTTTACTCCAGCTCTAATTCCACCTAAAATTTTAAGATCTAATCCACCAATTGCTGTAATATCACCATTTAAACATATTTCACCAGTAATTGCATAATTATTTCTTATTTTTCTATTTAAAAGTAAACTATAAATAGCCAATGTAATTCCAGCACCTGCCGATGGACCATCTTTTGGTGTTGAACCTTCTGGAACATGTATGTGTATCCCTTGTTCTTTTCTTTCCTGAAAAATTTTTAAACAGCTCTCTTTTTCTATATCTTTTAATAAATTCCATGCTAAAGTTTTAGATACATTCATACTTTCTTTCATAACATCTCCTTGCATACCAGTCAATTTTAACTCAAAACATGTATTACTGCAATAAAATTTTGTTTCAATATGTAATATTCCACTATTACCATACGCATTTGCCCAAAGACCATTAACTAATCCCACATAAGAATTAACATTAATTTTAACATAACGAACTTTATGTTTATCCTTTAATATTTCTTGAATAAATTCCTTGGTAATATTTATAGGTATATCATAGCTATTTATATTTTTTATTATTTTTAAATTTATTGATGATATTATTTCAAACAATAATTCTTTAAGTTTACGAACACCTGGTTCATTTGTATAATTTTCTATAATAAAAATAAGTAAATCCTTATCGAAATTAATTATATTTTCTAATCCAAAATTTTTATATAATTCTGGTAATAAAAACTCTAGACATATTATTATTTTCTCATCCAATTGTAAATTTTCAAATTTTACCCTATGAATTCTATCTAATAATATTTTATCAACCTGTTCTACATCATTATATGAAAAAATAAATAATGCTTTAGATAAGTCCAAATCTATATTTGAAAAATATTTATCTTGAAAATTATCGTTTTGTGTAGTATCAGTTAAATGAGTTAAAATACCAATAATTTCTTTACCATGTTCGGTTTTACTCACTTTATCCAATTCATCTATAAAAATTATAGGATTCATACACTGTTTATCTATTAAAATATCAACTATTTTACCCCAAGTTGAACCCACATAAGTATAATTATGTCCTTCTATTGTACTACCATTTGATGATCCACCTAATGCAATAAATGCAAAAGGTCTACTAATATTATTATTATCTTTTAAACAATTCGCCAGCCCTTTTTTTGCAAGAGTAGTTTTACCAACACCGGGAGGACCTTCAAAACCAAAACAATAACCTGTTAATTCACCATTTAACCATTGTCCCATTATTCTCTCAATTTGTATTTTTGCATTCTTATGTCCAAATATAGATGAATCTAATGTATTTTCTAATTCATTTATATAATTTATCATATCATAATTCGAAGTATTAATTTTAATAATATTTTTTTCAAGATATAACAAATAATTATAAATTTCATTTTGTTTTATATCATTAAATTCTAATAATAATTCCTTTAAAATTTTTATATTATTAGTATTTTCACTCAAAAAATTATTTATTGCATTTTTCATTGATACATTATTTTTATCATAATTTAAATTTTTTAAATTATTATTTTTTAAAATCACGTTTATATTATCTATATAATTAGTTATATCACTTTTTTTTGTTGAATTTATTAAAATATAATTTAAAATTCTTATATACAAATTATTTATATTATCTTCAATTATCTTAACATTTTTAAAAATTTTAATAATATTTAATTTATTATTATCAAATATTTCATTTAATAAAAAGAAAAAATCACTTATATCTTTTTCCTGATTTTTTTTTATATTTACTTTCTTATATTCTATTACAATATCATTATATAATTTTATAATATCATCTTTTTTATGCAAAATATCTTCTTCTTTATATATAGAAAATGGAATTTTTAATAAACCATCCAAATATTGACGAGCTTTTGAGCATGAATCTTCTGATTTAGATTTTATCTCTTTTAATTTTTGCATTGCTTTTTCTTTAACATTTTTATTTGCCTTCATTAAACAAATTTGCTGTTCAATTGGAATTTTATTATTATCAAATTTAGATAATGTATGAGTATATTCTATAGTTTTATACATGGCGTCTTTAAAAAATTTCTTAAATTTTATAGGCAAAGAATTAAATAACTCTTTTTGTTCCGACGAATCACTATTATTTATACTATCATTTGATAATAAATCATATAATAAATATGCAATATATTGTAATTCGTATTGATTAATATCTAATAATAAATTAATAATAATCTGTCTCTGTGTAAATAAATCATTTGTTATAAAATCCTGAACTATATTATTTATTGTTTTTTGTTTATATGTTTCAATATTATTTGTCATATTATAAAATTTATTTATTAGTTCAGAACAACTATATATTAAATAATCTTTTAATAGCAAATTCTCTAAAAAATTTTCCCATAAAATATCACTGTACTTATCATTTCTTCTTAAATTTTCATCATTAAAAATTGTATTCAATTCTTTCTTTTTATTACTATAAAATGGAGATACAATATTATTTGATATTATATTATCAGTTATACAATTTATACTCAATGTTTTCTTATTTATATTATCATGAATTATTACTTTAACTCCATAAATTCTCAAATTAAAATTACTTGTTATTCGCATTAAATCAAAACATTCTAACATATGTGATTCTTCTACAATAACTCTATCATCCAATAATTTATTTTTCACAACCACTTTATTCTTTTCGCTATTCTTATTTATATTTTTAGATGTCCATTTTATTACTTTATAATTTATTGGATGTAAATATCTTCTAATGACATTATATTTATCTATATTTTCATTTGTATTCAAAAATTTTTCAATAAAATCATTATCAAAACAAATTTTCATAAAATAATCAAAATTTAAAATACCATAATTTTTTATAATTGAAGAAACACTATTTTGTATATATTCCAATTCAACTAATATATTATCATAATTTATACTATTTATTAAATTTATCACTTGATCAATCGATTCCAAGCATAAATTATACTCATTATTTGATATTATATTTAATAATTTATATTTAAAAATTGCTTCTTGAATATTATTTAATATTATTCTATAAAAATCAATCTTTGAATTTAATACATTATTATTACTCAACATTTTGAGTTTTATTATATATTATTAAACATTAATAATATTCTAATTAAATTTTTATAAAATTGATATAATAAAATAACAATAATAAAATATTATATATTTTAAAATTTTAAAAAATGGGAATTCCATATTATTTTACATATATTATTAAAAATCATCCTAAAATAATTAATAATTTGAAAAATTTAAAAAATGTTAGTGAATTATATTTGGACTCCAATTCATTAATTTATGAATCTATTAATTTTGAAAAATTTGAAAATACCACACAATTTGAAAAAATGTTAATTAATAGCGTAATTGATAAAATTAATACAATTATTAGCCATGTTAAACCAAGCGATTTTACATACATTTGTTTTGACGGTATACCACCTTTTGCTAAATTAAATCAACAAAAAAATAGACGTTATAAAAATCACGTTCAAGATATTTTATTTAATAATAATAAATTATGGGATACAGCTGCAATTACACCCGGAACAAATTTTATGAATAAACTCGATAATGAATTAAAAAAATATTATAATAAATCCAATTTTAAACTTAGTTTATCTAATGAAAGAGGAGAAGGCGAACATAAAATATTCAAATATATTAGAAATAATAAAAATAATGATAAAAATATTTTAATTTATGGAATGGATGCAGATTTAATTATGTTATCACTTAATCATTTAAAATATTGTAATAATATTAATTTATTTAGAGAAACTCCCGATTTTATTAATAATATTAATAACAATTATAATGTTAATGAAAAATATTACATGAATATTTCTTTACTCTCAAAAGAAATTTATAAAATTATGTTAAATAATGATATTCAACAATTTATTACAAACAATAATATTAATGACTATATACATTTATATAATAAAATTAGTGATTATATTTTCATGTGTTTTATGTTAGGAAATGATTTTATTCCACATTTACCATCTATTAATATTAGAACAAATGGATTAAATATTTTATTAGATTTATATAAATCATTATTTAAAAATGAAGAGTTTTTAACTGATATTAACAACATTAAAATTAATTGGACTAATTTTAAAAAATTTATACATAAAATTGCAGAAAATGAAGAATTCTTCATAAAATATAATTTTGATATTTCCAATAAAAAAAAACATTTCAAAACATCAACACTTGAAGATGAATTATATAAATATAACTGTAAACCACTTTGGGAAAAAAATATTGAACACTTTATTAATCCTCATGAAAAATTCTGGGAATATCGATATTATTACTCCATTTTCAATATTAATATTGAACAAAATACTAATTTTATAGCCAATATATCAAATGATTATCTTAAAATATTATTATGGACATTTCATTATTATTGCCATGATTGTATTAATTGGACATATTTTTATAATTATAGCTATCCACCCTTAATTATGGATTTATATAAAAATATACCTTATTTTGAAAGTGAAATTATATTAGAACAAAATGATATACACGTCCATCCAATTATTACATTAAGTTATGTATTACCAAGAAATAGTTTAAATTTATTACCTAAAAATATAGAATCATTTTTAATTAAAGAATATAAATCTAACTATAATTATGATCATAAAATTATTTATCCATTTTGTAAATATATATGGGAAGGCCATGTAGAATTTCCACAAATTGATATTTTCAAATTCATTAATCAAATTAAAATTTTATTAAAAATTAATCACTAATAATTATTAATATAATATATCACAAATAATATTTTTTTAAATTTGTTTTATAGTACAATAAAATGAATCAATTGCTAAATAATTTATATCTTTACTACTTGATATAAAAAATTTAAATCCATTGTTAAATTTTAATGGATTATTTGCAGAATTACCAAGTGTCCCAATATATGTTAAACTTATATTTGAATAATTATAACTATTATCAAAAACTATTACTGTATTTTTTACATCTATAAATTTATTATTTATACTTTCTTCATTTAAATTTAAAATAATTGATTGATCTGTTGTTGCAGCATTCACATTTGGATAAATTCCAAATGTATATTGATTCACTTCAACATCATTTGGATTCTTATTTAAATATCTTATAGTTAAATTTGCAGTTATTTCATAATTAATACTAAAATTACTAGACAAATATTGCAATCCCGAATCATTATTAAATACTTTACCAATTAAAATACTACTAGTATCATATGTAATTAAATCAGGAGCTATATTTAAATCATTTCCAGAATTATCAACTGATTTATATTTATTTGGCTTTAAAGGTATAAATTTATATTTAACATTATTATTTGAATAATTTCCACCTACCTCTATTATTAAATTATTTGAATTTTCAATCAAAAATTTATTTCTTGTTGGTGCCGGATCAATCACATGATTAGGATTCAATATAATTTTATTACCGGCTATACTATCATCTAATTGAAATGTTGCAACTATCTTTCTTGAATCTAAATCATTCCATATGCTTTGTTCGTCTGCTGTGTTTTTATTTATTGTAGTTCTTACTTTAATAATTCCTGTTGTTTGATCAAAAGTTAATGTTCCATCACTAACATCACCCGTGTAATTTACTGGTTCATATCGCGGCAAAATAAATTTTGATGCACCCGCAAAACGAAGATTCCCATTTTGCATATATAAATTACCGGTTACCTTTAAAGAATCAAACCGAGGATCATTACCAATATCTGCTCTCAAATTTACATTTAATGAATTGAAAATACCTGATTCTAAATTAAAATCACCCGAACTTACAATAGTTTTTCCATCTGCAGTTAAATTAATAACATCTATACTATTTGCATTTAAAGTAGTTATGTCAGCTATACCATTTATACTTATATCATTGAAATTACCTGTTCCACATATATCTATAATATTAAATGAAGCATCTCCAGCCACATTTAATTTTGATATATCAACATTATTCAAATTCGCATAATCATATACTTTTAAATTATGTGATGAAATATCAGTTATATATACATGTGCTGATTCCAAATAATTATTTGTAATTATATTTGATGTAACAGTATTATTAACAATAATATTATTTATATTAAAATCACCCGTAAAATCTAATTTCTTTGTCACTATTTTATTTACAGAAATATCACTTATATCTAAAACAATACCAGAAATATTTTGTGCTTTAAATGTCAGACATGAAATATCCGGAGCATCTACTAAATTAATATCAAGAGAATCTGTAGTTAACTTCTTAATTATTGCATTTTCACCAGATATTGTTTTAAATAAGCAAAGATTACTTATATCTATATTATGAGTACTCACATCAGTTATTACAGCATTTACAGTATTTAAATTATTAATTGTTCCCGAATTTGTAATTCTTAAATTTTTACTATTTATAATACTATCATTGTCATTTCCAGATACATCTATTGCATATTCTGGATTTTTTGTTCTTATTCCAAAACGTATATAACTACTATCAATACAAACTACATTTTCACTATTATAAAAATTTTCTATATTATTTGTAGATTGTTTAATATTTCCTATTATTTTATTTGTTAACGAAGCCATTATTAATAATAATTAATATTATTTAATTATAATTAATATATTTATTAAACTAAAACATCTGAAAAAGTATAATTATCTTTAATTAATATTTCTTTAACTAAATCGTATGCACGCTTCCATACATCATCGTTATTAACTGTATCAGTTTTTTCTTCATGATAAAACCCATTTATTTTTTCACCATCCTTCTCAATATGTGCAGTAAAAGATAGCTCATAAACAACTTTTGGTACTAGATCTCCTGATAAATCATATACTTGCTCTATTGTTTTATTTGATCTTATATCTCTTATTTTTAAATAAACATTATTTACTTTTATACTGCCATTATATAATCTATAATTGGAAATTATAATACCCATTTTTTATATATTTAAATAGATATTATTTTTTTATATGACTTTTTATATTAACATACTTTATTTTTTATTTATTAAAAAATAAAGTTATTTTTAATATCTATCTTGCTTCTAGTGCTTCTATTCTTGAAATTAAACCATCTATAATTTGCTGCTGTTGTTCTATTCTAGTCTTTTGCTCTTGAACAACCACATCTAATTCTTGTGTTGCTGATATATTATATGTAAAAATATTTTCATAATTTACTCCCATTGGATCTATTCTTATTAAATTATTTGAATTATCATAAT
>Ga0163111_10000789_pt1 | contig 18983 bp, 13 predicted proteins | sample CRUFie1St18metaG_FD_109645 | JGI IMG/M metagenome (GOLD analysis project Ga0163111, IMG submission 109645) | Marine microbial communities from the Costa Rica Dome - CRUD Field 142mm St18 metaG | ecosystem: Environmental > Aquatic > Marine > Oceanic > Photic zone | place: Costa Rica: the Eastern... | reverse complement strand
TAAGCGCGTTCCTGTCGCTCCAGCGAGTCGCTGAAGTGAAGATCTCCCGCCATCAGGCGATTGCGAGGATCGAGGCCGTTGAAAACCGGCAGGCCATCCAGTGCGATATTGAGCTTCCCTGAAGAGCCACGAATCTTGAAGTTACGCGCTTTTTTGAGCACGTCCTTAGGTAGATCTGAGGGATTGGTGATGTCGAGGAAAGTCCGCTTCGGATCGAGATTGGAGACCACGATGGGCGCTTTGTATTCACTGCCATCCTTAAGCGCGACACCCGCCGCCCGGCCGTTTTTTACAATGATTTCGTCGACATTGGCGTCACAGATGATTTCACCGCCATAGGACTGAAACGCTTTGGACAACGCATCGGCGATGGCGCCCATGCCACCTCGGGCAAAGCCCCAGGCGCCCACATTGCCGTCCACATCACCCATGTAGTGGTGGAGGAGGACGTAGGCTGTGCCGGGGGAATAGACCCCCAGCGCGGTGCCGATGATGCCGCTACCCGCCATGTGCGCCTTGATGACATCGGTTTCGAAGTATTCGTTGAGATAGTCCCCGACGCTGGCCGTCCAGAACTTGATGGTATCGAGTAGCTTTTCTTCACCCAGATCCATAAAGGAGCGGGCAAACTCCAGCAGATCACGCAGGTCTCTGGGCTTCATTGAGGTGGGATCTGGCGGGGTCCGCATCAGATAAGGGCGAATCAGTTTGGTTTGCAGGCTGGTATCCGCGGCATAACGATCATAGGCATTGGCATCACGCTTGGAGTGGCGCGCCATCTCGCGATAGTGACGATCGTGGTCGCTGTAATTGCCGAAATAGTCCCCGTTGCGCATGAAGGTGGCGCCGCCGCCAAAAGAGACTACCTGCAAGCCGTGTCGGGGCAGCTCAAGGTCGCGCGTGATTTCTGGTCTCAAAAGGCTCGATACATAGGAGCAATTGGAGTACCACCAGCCTTTATGCAATTCCCGGCTGACCGTGGCGCCGCCGATGTAGGGGTTGCGCTCCAGGACGGCCACTTTCAGCCCCGCCTTGGCGAGATAGGCCCCATTGGTGAGGCCATTGTGGCCTGCACCAATGACGATCGCGTCGTATTGGTTCACTGCACTCTCCGGTGAGTAAATTTGAGTCGAAATAGTGCCATGCCCGGCTGTAAGCGTCTACCCAGAATGAATGAATGTTCATTCTTCGTTGAGACTTTGAGGTGAAATCCTTAGACTCAAGGCTAGTAGTCTGAGGCAGGAAACTCCTGATAGGCATCATGAGCGAAGCATCCAGCGCGATCACGGAGGCATTGCACGAGCCCGGTGCAAAGAGACGCCAGATCCGGCCCAAGGCGGAACGGCGTCAGCAGCTGATCGATGCGACGATTCGCTGTATCGCACAACATGGACTGTCTTCGGTCACCATGCAGATGGTGACGCGGGAAGCGGGGCTCAGTGTGGGCATTGCCAACCTGCATTTTCAAAGCAAGAACAATTTGCTCAATGAAACACTCCGTTTTGTCGCGGAGGAGTACCACGGTGGCCAGATCGACATTATGGAAGGTGCGGGGATCTCCGATTTAGGCGAACGGCTGGACGCGCTGCTCGATTTCCAGCTGGGCCGGGGCGTCACGCAGCGTCAGAAAATGTCAGTGTGGTTCGCTTATTACGGAGAGGCGGGGGCCCGCCCGGTGTATCAAAAAATTGTGGCGACAACCGACCGTCTCGCCGCGCAAAAGCTGGAGCGACTGTTTTCCGAAATTATTGAGCAAGGGGGATACCGCGACGCGGACCCCCGCGAATTGGCAACAGGTTACTCCGCATTGATCGATGGTTTGCACCTCGGGCTGTTGGTGACGCCCCGAGAATTGACTAAGCGGCGAGCCAGAGCGGTGGCACGCGATTTTTTACGGAGAGCTTTCCCCAAGCATATTCGCTAGCGTTGGCTGTTTCGTCAGTTGGGTGGTCAGCGGCTGATTTTAGTGGGCGGCACGTAATCAAAAATAAAGTTGATACGGCCCTCAGCGCCCGTGTTCATAACGCTGTGCTTCTTCTGATTGTTGATCTCATAGACGTGTCCAATGGGCATGCTCTGTGGGCGCCCGTCTATCATGAACCGCACGCGTGGATTGGTATAAATCGGAATGTGAATGCGATGCCCGGAGTGGAACGAAGGATGGTTGTCGGTGTGCGGTTTAATCACCCCACCTGCTTCTAGCCGGGCCGCCATGGCGCGAATAATCGTGCCACCGGCGGGGTAGTGGTCGGCGAGGATCTGGTGCATAAGTGGTATGGCCTCGTCCGCAAGTAGGTCCCAGCCCTCATCTTTGGCGACTTCGATATTGGGCCAGCCCTCTCCATCGGTAAACACCAACACTACAGACTGGGTATGTTGGTGGACCTCATACTCGTGCTGTCGGAACTGATTCCCCCACCATGCCTCCTCGGGAAGGCCGAGAATTTTGGCTTTCAGTGGCTCGATATCGTAGGGGCCAAGGTCCTTGATGGGTACGCCAATGTCCATATTTTCACCTGAGCGAGTGGATGGACCAGATAATGTCGGACTCGATCGTCTCGATCAACTCAGTCCAGCAGGTCATCCGGTAGTTTGATCACGGTGCCGCCCTGAATTACCGCATCAACCTGCCGCAGTCTTTTTGGATCGGTCAGCGGGTCTCCTCGAACCGCAATCAGGTCGGCTGTCCTGCCCGATACAATGGCGCCAATATCCTGAGAGAGTCCCATGTGTTCGGCGGCGACCGACGTGGCTGAGCGAATGGCATCCATGGGGCTCATGCCACGTTCGATCATAATGGCGAATTGCCAGCCACCCATATCATGGGGGAGCACTGCGGCGTCAGTGCCGTAAAGTAGCGTGACCCCCTCGCGGTAGGCTTTTTCAAAGACCACACGCTGAGCTTCTGTGGTGTCAGTATTCCGCTTCAGAAACACCTCTGGATAGCCCTGTTGCCGGCCAATCGTGTCGGTATAGGTACCGTTGTAGACATCCATCGAAAACGCGACACCCCGCTCCGCCGCAAGGGCAATGGTGCTGTCCTCGAGCAGCGATGCATGCTCCAGTGAATCGACGCCCGCAAGTATGGCGTCCTGCCCAGACTGATCACTGTGCACGTGGGCGGTCACCTTCTTGCCGTATCGTTTGGCCACGGCCACGACTGCCTCGATATCAGCCCGGCTCATTTCTGGGGCGCCCGGTGGCGTTCCTAGCGAAAAAACCGCCCCTGATGCGATCACTTTTAAAAAATCTGCGCCACCCGCGATCGCCGCCTCAGCTCGGTCTGCGAACTCCCGAGGAGTGCGGGCGATACCTTGCTGTGACTCCGCCGGGATTTTCTCGGGCGGTATTTCCGGGAAGGTGAGGTCGCCGCCTCCTCCGGGAATAGTGAGATAAGGTCCGGCTGTTTGGATGCGCGGCCCAAGGGCTTGCCCTCGCTCGATCAGTGCCCGGGCACGATAGATGGTGTCGGGGAACCAGGCCCCCATATGCCGCACCGTGGTGAAGCCGGTGAGCAGCGTAGTTTCGGCGTTATCCAGCACTAATTGAAGCGTTTCATCCGCCGTTCTTCTGGCGTAAATGCTGTAATCGACCGAGTCCTCAGGATTACCGTCAAAATGTACGTGGGTGTTAATGAGCCCCGGCAGGCAGGTCATTTCGGACAGATCGACGAGCACCGATGATCCGGTATTGTGAGGTATCGAATCGGCTGCTCTTATTGCTGCTATGCGCCCATCGAGAAGAGCGATGTCGCGGCGGCCGAGGGGCTCATCGGAAATACCATCAATCAATTCACCGCAGCGGATAATAGTGTCAAAGAGTTGCCCCTCGCTCCGCTGCAAATCAGAGCTGACCGGTGCCTCATCCGAGCAACCGCTCAAAGCTGACAGCGAGGCAACGAGCGTCAAACCAGGTAGCCAAATGATCCTAGCGAGCTTCATTGAGGAGTGCACAGTGGCGCGTCGCCGTTAATGGGTCGCGTGTCGATACTTGAGATAGATGGCCATGTAAATCAGGAGCGCTGTGGCTGACGCCAGCGCACACAAAATGAACACCCCATCAAACCCCCAGCCAATATCCAGCATTACCGATGCTGCAAAGGGGCCGATGGTCTGCCCCAAGCCTTGAGCACCCGGGATAAAAGCGGCGGCGCTGCCAGATCGGTCGGCAATCGAGACGCCCCCCATCTGATAGACATCGATGAAAATCCATAGAAAGTTAAACATGGCGACGCTGAAGACAAATAGCGCAGCCGTAACCTGCACTGCGAGAAGACCAACCGCCACCACCATCAGCACAAAAGTAAAAAGCAGTGGCCTGTCGTAATCAAATCGCTTGAGCACCCACATCGCCGTGAAGCAGCCCACAAAAGAGAGCAGCACACACCAGGCAATCACCTGCGCTGCCCAATTTCCGTCGAGACCTGCTGACTCTGCAGCCAGTTCAATATTGGACCAATAGGCGCCGATATTGATGTAGGCGATGACAATGGCGGCGATACCGACCCATGCCAGCAGTCGCGGACGCGCTTCACTGTCATTCTCCGTTGGTTGTGTCGCCGCGGCTGACTGAATCGATGGGCTAGTCTTTGGAATCAACCTGACAAAGGGCAACGTGACAACATAGGTGGCGATGAAAAACATATAAATGCCATTCATCGAGAGATGTGGAATAAGTTGAAGCTCAAGAAACTGCGACACAGCGAAAGCCAGCAACATCCAGTTAAACGCTTCACGGGGCTTTGAGTGGGCGCCCAGTCCCGCGACGGCGACGGCGGTGTAGAACCCTGAGCCGAGTCCTGCAATGAATCTCAGAGCGAGCGTCGTCTCATAGTCCACATACTGCGTGCATAGGGTGTTGGCGATAATGGCGAGAGCGATACCCAGGTAGGTGAGCCTCTGTCTGCTCCACCGCTTGATAAGTGCGCTAGTCAACACTGCGCCAATGAAAAGGCCCAGTAAGTCGGCGGAAGCCACCCGATTGACCTCGACCTCACTAAAGCCCAGTTGATCTACCCATGCGCCGTTGATTGCTGGGAGCGCTACCAGAACGCTGTAGCCTACCAGCGTCATGAACAGGCTCAGCAGGAATGGCCCTCTTGCGTCAAAGGGGTTGGTAGGGGGGGGTGTTGTTACGGCGGTATCAGTCACATAGCGCTCCGTGCGTCAGTTTGCTCACACATAGCGTGTGGGCGACCTACTCTCGCACCCGTTTGCGTCAATAGCAACGGCTGTTAATGTTGCGTTCCAGAGATTCTGGCACACTTGCTTCTGCTACCCGATGGCCGGGTATGCGCTGTATCAGAGATGTTAAAAATGAACGACCAAAGCCCGAGAGCAGCGTTTGAGCGTGCAGTGTCGCTCCTGAAGGGGGGCGCCCGACAGGAAGCGGAAAGTCTTTGCCGCGATATGCTCGAGCGCGACCCCGGTGACATCAATTTTGTCTCCCTGCTCGGGTCTATTTTAGCGAGCCGCGGCGCTCACGAGGAGGCTGTGGCGCTGCTGAGCCGAGCCGTAAAGGCGGCTCCCGGGCACGCCAAGGCGCAGGAAGACCTGGGAACGTTGTTGCTTAATCTCGATCGGGCCGATGAGGCGTTACCTCATCTGGAGCGAGCCAGAGAATTGCGTCCACCCCACGCGCCATTGATAAGCAAGCTCAGCGCAGTTTACCAACGCCTCGGCCGCAACGCAGAGGCGGAAGCGCTGCGAAAAGAGGCTGCCTCGCTGTCACCCATGCAGGCAAAATTGGATGAGGCCACGCGTCTGTTTGTGAAGGGTCAGTTCAGGGAATCTGAAAAGCTCGCTCAGGAACTGGTGCGAGAAAACCCTCATGACGTCAACGCGGCTTTGTTGTTGGCGCGTTTGGCTATGATGGCGAATTGCTATGACGATGCGCGCGACATTCTCGAAAAAATTGTCGAGCGACAGCCGCGTTTTGTGGCTGCCTGGCACGATCTCAGCACGGTTCTGAAGGAGCTGCATCACTACGAGGAGGCGGTTGCGATACTCCAGAAAGCACTGCAGCTGGACCCAGACAACGCCCTGACCCACTACTATCACGGTGCCGCGTTGGCGATGGCGGCCAAGCCAGCTGAAGCAGTGGCGTCCTATCAGCGGGCGGTGCAGCTTGATCCCGAACTGCCCGGTGCGCATATCGGTTTGGGGCACGTGCTGAAGACCGTTGGGGATCAAGACGGCGGCATCGCGGCCTACCGACGCGCCATTGAGCTGCGTCCGAACTTCGGCGAAACCTACTACAGCCTCGCTAATTTGAAGACTTTCCGCTTCACGGAAGACGATATCGGGGAGATGAGCCAAAAGCTGGCAAACGAGTCACTCCCCGTTGAATGCCGTGTTCATTTTGCGTTCTCTCTCGGCAAGGCGTTTGAAGATCAGAAAGACTACGATCAGGCGTTCGAGCATTACTCGTTGGCCAATCAGTTGTACAGGGACACCATCGCTTATGACCCCGTACAAACCGGCGTCGCCCATCAACGCATGCGCGAGATCTTCAGTGCGTCGTTTTTTGAGAGCCGGGGTACTGAGTCGGGGTGCCAGCAGCCTGATCCAATCTTTATCGTCGGATTGCCTCGGTCGGGTTCGACGCTGCTTGAGCAGATCCTTGCCAGCCACTCCCAAGTGGATGGAACCAGCGAGCTGCCCGATATATCGATGATTGCGCAGGGACTGACTCAGCCGCGTTCGGGCCAGTCTTTTCCTCAATGTATGCCCGACTTGTCTGAATCGGCTGTCAGAGAATTGGGAGAGCAGTATTTGGCGCAGACCCGCAGGCACCGCGCTGAGGCGCCTTTTTTTACGGATAAGATGCCGAACAATTTCGCCTACGTTGGGTTTATCAAGACGATTCTGCCCAATGCCAAGATCATTGACGCGCGTCGACACCCCATGGACAGCTGCTTCGGATGTTTTAAGCAACACTTTGCCAAAGGGCAGACCTTTACCTACGATTTGTTCGAGCTCGGTGAGTTTTATCTTGAGTACTGTGAATTGATGGAGCATTGGGACAATGCATTGCCGGGAGCGGTGCTGCACGTGCAGTACGAGGAGGTCGTCGCGGATCTGGAGACGCAAGTCCGCAGGATTCTGGATTTCTGCGGTCTGCCCTTCGAAGAGGCCTGTGTGAACTTCCACGAGACAGAGCGCGCAGTGAGAACCGCCAGTTCCGAGCAGGTCCGCCAACCGATCTATTCCGGGTCCGTGCAGACATGGACGCGTTACGGTGCTCATCTCGATCCGTTGAGAGAAGTGCTTGAACCCGTTTTCCCGGAGCTTCCGGTGGCGTCTCCGTGACGGCCCCCGCACTCCCCAAATTAGTCGCCACTTCGGTGGTGAGAGGTTCCGAGAAGGGACAAAGCCACGGTGGCGTCTATCTCATTGATTTTGCATCTCAGCAGGTTGAGCAAAAGATCGACTGGAACACCGGTGAGATTGATTTTGCAGGGAGAGGGTGGGATCGGGGGCTGCGTGGCATTGAGTTTACGGATGATGCGATTTGGATTGCGGCGAGCGATGAGTTGTTTTGCTACTCGCCGGAGTTTGAGTTTATCGCGAGTTATCGAAATGATTACTTGAGACACTGCCACGAAATTTGCCGTCGCGACAATTTGCTGTTTTTGACGTCCACCGGGTTTGATTCGATATTGGCGTTTGACCTCAGTCAGTGCGTCTTTATTTGGGGTTTATACCTTTCCAAGAATGGTCAGGAGTGGGTGGGTCAGGCATTTGATCCTAGAGCACGGGGTGGCCCCGCCTTCGTCAATTCTTACCACTTGAATATGGTGCGCGTGAATCAAGACGGTGTCTCTTTTAGCGGCCTCAATACGCAGGCGCTACTGGCCCTGTCGTCGGACCTATCGGTGTCAGAAATCTGTAGTCTGCCCAAAGGGTGTCACAACGCCATGCCGTATCAGGAAGGGATTATCTTCAATGACACGGCAGACGACGTTGTACGGTATGTCCCGCGCTCCTCTCAGGGCGTCGCCGTGCCTGTTCCCACCTTTCCTATAGAAGAACTCGAATATCGGGGCGTGGATGATTCGCGGATCGCTAGACAAGGGTTTGGGCGGGGGCTGTGCGTGATCAGTGAGCAACTGGTTGCCGCGGGTTCATCACCCTCAACCATATCGGTTATCGATATGCAGGAGGGAAAGCGGCTGACAGCAGTAAATCTTACTATGGATATTCGCAACGCTATTCACGGATTGGAGGTTTGGCCCCGAGGGTGGCCTTAGGAAGGCGAAAAAAAAGGGCGCGGAGCGCCCTTTTTTGTTTTTGCTGTGGAGCTAATGCCGATCAGAAGAAACGCCTGAGATTAATTGCAAAATTTCTCGGCCTGATGACGGTGGATGAATTTCTACCCCAGAACTGGTCGAAGTCGGTCGAATCCTCGTAAGTAATGCCTCGCTCATCCGACAGATTATTCAGCCGTAATTGCGCTTGCCACTTATCTAGCTCAAAAGAGAATATGGCGTCGGTGATTTTATAATCGCCCTGAACCATCTGAGGTGCTGTCGCACTGTCGGTCAGTTGGTTGAGTGATTCACCAACATAGCTGTGCTGCAGGCGGATTAGCGCAGATCCTCCAAAGATATTGAGATCGGTTATTTCAGCGTAAGCGTACCAACTCAAATCTGCGAAGAGCGGCAGGGCTTGCGTCGGTTCCAAGCCAGATGGCACTGTGCCGCCAATAGCTCTTGGCTCGTCGTAAAACTGTGCTGCTGAAACCGACGCCTTCTGAATATCAGTCAAGTTAAAACCAATCTCGAAATTCGAGCCCAAGATGGCGGCGAATTCGATGTCGTAGCCCTTAACAGTGGCATCACCAACATTACCAACTACTATTTGGAACGGAATATTGGGATATGCTCCACCGGAAAGAGAGCCTAGTTGGTTACTTGGGTCGGTAACTTCAATTTGCATGTCCTTCCACTTCATCGTGTAGTACATGGCGTTGAACATGATCCGACCGTCAAGCCATGTTGACTTGAGTCCGAATTCAGTATTTTCAAGGATATCTGATTCGTAGTTCACTGGCAGTGTTGGGCCGCCTAGATCTAGGCCTCTACCCCGGTTGGTGCCACCGACCCTGTAGCCTTCGGAGTAAACGCCATAGGCCATGATGTCCTCAGTAAACTGAAACTCCAAACCATACTTTGGGATAAACCCATCGTCGTTGGCCTCTCTATCAGGGAGCTGTCGATCCACTCGGGCATCGGGTCTCTCCACGGTATAGCTAAGCTCCCTCTCTACGTCATACCAACGTCCACCGAGTAAAGCGGTGACTTTGTCCTCAATTAATTCGATGTCGATTTCACCGAAAACTGCTTTATCTGTCCTGTCCGTACCTTGGAAAGAATTCCACCAGGCGTCAGTAGGTGCAATGCCAGGGTAGTAGTAGCTCCAGGTCTCAAATGCGGGCGAATTACGGTAGCCGTCTACGTAGGTATAAAAATCCCAGAACTCCTCTGACTCCTGCCAAAATCCACCCAGGGTCCAGTCAATTCTGTCCGTAGACCCACTTAGTCGAAGCTCTTGAGTGAAGCTATCAGCTTCCGTCTTATTGGTCAGATAACCCGTCGGATCTAAGCCGAAATCATAGGTCGCGTATCCGTAATAGATTCCAAAAGAGTAGTGGAAATACGCCGCGTAAGACTGCGTGTCATTTGCATAAAACAACTCCCGGTCATAGTAGGAAGTTGCTGACACTAATTGAGCGAAACCGAGATCACCCTCTATCACGAGGCTCGTTTGCAGCCACTCGTCGGTCCTGATTTCTTTGTTGAATTTGATAGTCTTCAAATCCCCAGCGCTGGGGTCATAGTCGTTATAACCGTCAGCTTCTAGGTCTTGGTAGTTTGCCGAGGCAGTCACCGTCCAATTGTCATTAACTAGCCAGCGGATGGCTGCTCTACCACCTAGCCACTCAACTTCGTTGATGTCGTCGTCGACCGCGCTACTGTTATTTTTAAGTCCGCCCAATCCCGTGCCAAATTGATTGTCGTATACCGTGGTGCCAAGCACGTTGTCTATGTAGCCGGCGTCAGTGGCGCTGAAGCCAGAGAGACGAATCGCGACACTGTCGCTAAGTGGGATATTGACCGTACCATCGATTTCGTAGCCTGTGCCGCCATCAGTTGTATTTGATATCCCACCGCCTATGTTGGCTTCAAATGCTGAGGGGTCGGGCTTGTTCGTGATTACACGAATTGCACCACTTTGGGAGGCAGCGCCGTAGAGGGTTGATTGCGGTCCCGCCAACGCCTCAATCCGGGCCAAGTCCACGGGGTACATGTCTGGCGCGTACGACGTTTGGGACATGGGTTGTTCGTCAAGGTAAACAGCCGCTGTGGGGTCTACTAAAAACCCGCCTCCATCGCTCACGCCACGGAATACAATTGTATTCACTCCAGGAGTTTGGGAGGTAACGTTTAGCCCGGCCACCTGACGGGAGAAATCTTCGAGGGTTGTGATGCCCTGTTTCTGGATATCTTCGCCAGATATCGATTGAACCGACATGGGGATATCTTGGGCAGTTTCTGCTCTCTGGCGGGCGGTCACCACGACCTCTTCGAGCTCCGCACTCCAGGACAGGCCTGCACTGCCCACGCTCACTGCTGCGGCGACCCCTGCTACGATGGCTCTGCGATGAAATCGTGTGGTTTGATCTTTTCCAAAATCGGGCACGACATGCTCCTCTAATTCGCTGACGCGACAAGCTAGTTATAGGTTCGGGCCAAGTGAAGGAAAAGACACCCACGCCCTTTGAATTTACACTTGTTCAAACATATAGCACTTCAATTCGGACAGCAATAGCGTTCTCGGGTACATAAACCAAAGGTTTGGCGGGGGATTGGTTGCATTTTGCAATGCTGTATCAGTTGTCGACGAGGTAATTAACGTATGAGTTGGTCACAGTGGTTCCCGCTGGCAGTGTTGTGTCTGCTGGGCGCGATGTCACCGGGCCCCAGTCTGGCGGTTGTCGCTCGGCATACTGTTGTGGCGGGTACACGGGCGGGCGTGGTCTGCGCAGTGAGTCATGGTTGCGGGATTTTTTGCTGGGCGCTGCTCATGGTCAGTGGACTGGGGGCGATATTGCTTACACAGCCCGCCTGGTTCGATACGATCCGCTATCTCGGCGCCGCGTTTCTGTTCTATTTGGGCTGTCGCGCGGTGCTATCGGGTCCGATGGACGTGAGTCTAACCGAGGTCGACGCCCACACAGCTGGGCGCAGGGCTGGCTGGGAAGGTTTTTTGCTGGCGCTGTCCAACCCCAAGGTGGCAGTGTTTTTTGCCGCCCTGTTCAGCCAGTTTATTCGGCCCGAGGCCACGTTGGCAGAGCAGCTCGTGATTGCCTCCACAGCGGGGGCCATCGACACCCTGTGGTACGTCGTCGTGGCGTCCACCCTGTCAAACAAGTCGATTCTGGCGCGGGTGCGAGCACGTGCCGCCTTGTTGAACCGCTGTTTTGGCGCAATACTCATCGCCTTGTCACTGGCAGTGCTCGTGTCGCATTGACGCACTCGCTCGGCCGAGATGACAGCAGAACAGGTTGAGGAGTCCGTATGGCCATTCGTTGGCGTATCGCGATTTTGTTGGCGGTCATCACGACCATCAATTACATCGACCGGTCGGTGTTTGGCGTGGTGGCGCCAGTGGTGCGGGGCGAATTTGGAATCGGTGATGCTGACTACGGACTGATCACCAGCGGGTTCTTGCTGGCCTACGGTGTGGGCCAACTGATTTCGGGTCCACTGATCGACCGGCTGGGGACCAAACGGGCCTTCAGCCTCGCCGCAGTATTCTGGAGCGTGGCGACCATCCTGCACGCGTTGGGCCGCGGACTCTGGAGCTTCTTCACCCTCAGAGTGGTACTGGGACTCGCCGAGGCGGCCAACTTCCCTGCTGCCAGCAAAGCGGTTGCCCAATGGTTTCCTGCCAACGAGCGCTCCACAGCGGTCGCTATTTTTATGTTGGGGGCTGGCCTTGGGGCGATCATCACACCGCCGCTTACGGTCTGGACCATGCAGACCCTAGGGTGGCAATGGGCCTTCATCATTCCCGGCACATTGGGGCTATTTTGGGTGGTGTTGTGGCAGCGTTGGTATCACTTGCCAGAGACACATCCCTCGATTGATAGCGCTGAGAAGACCTTGATCTTGGAAAACCGGTCGAGTCAGCAGAGCCAGGGTGGCTGGACTGACTTGCTCCGCTACCGTCAATTCTGGGGCATTCTGATCGCCAGAGTGGTCAGCGACTTCCCCTTCTACTTTTTCTTGTTCTGGCTCCCTCAATATCTCATCGATGTCAGAGGTTTTGACCTGCGGGCCATCGCTTTATTTGCATGGCTGCCATGGGTGGCGGCGGACTTAGGTGCTTTGGTGGGCGGTTCTCTGAGCTCTTCGATGGTCACCCGGGGCCACTCCATCAACCGAGCGCGCAAAACAGTGATCTGGCTGGGTGCCTTGCTGGTCGCTGTGGCAGTGGTGCCCGCTTACTACACACAGTCAAGCGCTCTGGCTCTGGGACTCATTTGCTTCGGGTTGTTCGCTATTCAGATCAAGGGCGCCGTGTTCTTTACTCTGCCCACCGATCTCTTTCCGGCGGATCGTGTGGCAACGGTGTGGGGCGTATTCGGCGCAGTCGGGAGTCTGGGTGGGAGCCTACTCGGGCTGCTGGCAGGTTTTATGATTCAAGAGGCGGGATATGAGAGCGTCTTTTTGCTCATCGCCAGCCTGCACCTGATCTCTGCGGTTCTGCTACAGATCTTCGTGCCGAAAATCGCATTGGTCACTGACTGATTTTTTGTGCGCCTTTGGGTCTAGGCGCAAGTCTCGGTGTAACGCTCAAAGTCCTGACCTTTATGCTGAGCAGTGTTTTGCTTAGAGCGCGCCGATGACCTCACCCAGGACCGCGAGGTATTGGGCACCGACGGCGCCATCAATCACCCGGTGGTCGCAGGACAAGGTGGCGTTCAATATTGTCGAAACGCGCTGTTCGCCGTCTTCGACCACGACCTGTTGAGTTGCCTTGCCGAGCGCCAGAATGGCGCCCATGGGCGGGTTCACAATGGCAGTAAATTGGGTGATCCCGTACATGCCCAGATTAGAAACCGTGAAAGAGCCGCCTGAGATGTCTTCCTTGGTCAGCTTGCCGGTTTGGGCTTTGTCAGCCAGCTCGGCAGTGGCCGTGGCGATTTCGGCCGGCGACTTGCCGTCGGCGTTGTAGACGGTGGCCGGGTAGAGGCCGTCGTTGGTGGCAATCGCCACCGAGACATGTGCGGCATTGAATTGGTGAATATCGTCGCCCACCAGATTCACATTAACGCGGGGTTCTTTCATCAGCGCCTGCGCCACACACCAGACAATCAGATCGTTGACTGAAACTTTGACATCGCCGGATTCGTTTAGCGCGGTGCGATGTGCCAGTAGGCCGTCCAACTCGTACTCAGCTGTCAGATAAAAGTGGGGGATGGTCTGCTTGGCTTCAGTCAGCCGGCGCGCAATGGTTTTGCGAGTCGCTGTCAGCGGGATGACCTCGACCCCTTCAGGCGCAACGCTACCATCTCCCGCGGCAGCTTTGACATCCTCGTCGGTGATGCGACCGCGGCGACCGGTGCCGGTGACGGTGCCCAGGTCGACACCCAATTCGTCTGCCAATCGGCGCACGCTGGGCGAGGAGCGGGTGTAGGCATCGCCGGTTTGCACGGTCTCTTTCGCTGCGGGCTCGCTGTCGGCGGGCGCCGCCTCGACCTCGGCAGGCGCACTGCTGTGTGCGGCAATAAAGGCATCGATATCACTGTCCGCGACGCTGGCGTCAGCAATCACGCCGAGGAGGGCGCCTACTGGATGGGCATCGCCCGCGGGCACCAGCACACGGCGAAGGATGCCGTCCACCGGGGAGTCCCATACGTTCACAATTTTGTCGGACTCCATCTCGAAGACTTCATCACCTTTAGTGATGGCATCGCCCTCTGATTTGTTCCAGTTGGTGATGGTGCCCTCGACCATTTCAATGCCCCATTTGGGCACCGCGATGGGATAAATATCGCTCACTACTCGGCTCCTGATATCAAGCTAGTTAAGCTAGCGTGGCTTTAATCGCTGCTGTGATTTTGTCTGCGTCTGGCAGGTAGGCCGCTTCCAATTCAGGAGAGAACGGCGTGGGACTGTGGGGCGCAGAGACCTGCTTGATCGGTGCCTTAAGACTGCTGAAGGCTTTGTCTGCTGCCAGGCCTGCAATGTCAGCGGTGAGGCCGCAGCGGGGTGGCGCTTCGTCCACAATCACCAACCTGCCGGTGGCCTCCACGGACTCTAGAATCGCGTTCTCGTCCAGCGGAGAAGTCGTCCGCGGATCAATGAGATCGCAGCTGATACCTTCCTCAGCCAACGCGTCGATGACCGCCGCTGCTTTGGGAACCATTTGCCCAAAGGCAACGACGGTGACGTCATCACCTTCACGGACAAAATTGGCCTCGCCGAAGGGGATGGTGTACATCTCGTCGGGAACATCCGCGGTCTCTTGGTAGAGGATCTTTGGCTCAAAGAACAGAACCGGGTCATCGTCTTGAATCGCGGACAACATCAGTCCTTTGGCATCGTAGGCGTTCGAAGGCACCACGACTTTCAGGCCTGGGAAGGAAGTCATCACTTGATACATCGCCTGACTGTGTTGGCCCGCTGCACTGAAGCCGCCACCGGATGAGAAGCGGATGACGGCAGGACAGCGACTCTTGCCGCCGAACATATAACGGAACTTCGCCATCTGATTTACGATTTGGTCCATACAGACGCCAATGAAGTCAGCGAACATGATTTCCGCGACTGGTCGCATGCCGACCAATGCCGCACCCGCAGCGGCGCCAACGATGGCGGACTCCGAGATAGGCGTATCGATGCAGCGGTCGGGCCACCGGTGATAGATCCCCTCGGTCACGCCAAAAACGCCACCGACCGCACCCACGTCTCCCGCACTGCCGCTACATCCGGCGACGTCTTCGCCAATGACAAACACTGACTCGTCCTGCTCCATCGCCTGGTGCAGAGCCTCGTTAATCGCATCGCGCATGGTTTTCTCAGGCATGCTCTTCTCCCCTTAGGCCGTGGCGGTGTATTGGATGTAAACGTCTTCCGTGACCTGCTCTGCCGTGGGTCGCGCGGCGGCCTTGGCGTCTGTCACAGATTGCTCGATCTCTGCCATGACCTCGGCGTCAATCGCGTCGAGTTCGGCGTCGCTCAGCTCGCCCGTCTCGGCCATGCGTGTGCGGAAGTTTTTCAGTGGGCAGTGATTCTCTCGCAGATCTTCAAGCTCGCCCTCGGCGCGATAGGCCTGCGGGTCACCGACAAAATGCCCGTGGTAACGACCCTGTTCTGCAAAGACGCCGGCAGGACCGTTGCCGGCGCGGGCGTGGGCGATGGCTTTGCCCGCGGCCTCATAGACGGCAAAGAAGTCGGCGCCATCGGCCACGAAAACCGGGAAGCCAAAGGCTTCGGTGCGGGCCTTGAGATCGTCACAGCCCACCGCATAGTTGATGGAGGTGTGCTCGGAGTAGTAGTTGTTCTCGATCACGAAAACAGCCGGCGCCTGCAGCACCACAGCCATGTTCATCGCTTCAAAACAGGTGCCTTGATTGACTGAACCATCGCCTGAGAAGGACACAGCGACTTTGCCGTTTTTGCGGATCTTCGCGGCCAGTGCCGAGCCCACTGAGATCGGTGGGCCCCCTGCCACAATGCCGTTGGCGCCCAAAATGCCCTTGTCGATATCCGCCACGTGCATGGAGCCACCCTTGCCCTTACACAGCCCTTCAGACGAGCCGAACAGCTCCTTCATCATGCCCGACACTTCAGCGCCTTTGGCGATGCAATGCCCGTGGCCGCGATGGGTGGAGATGATCGTATCGCTCTCGTCGAGGTGCGCGCACACGCCAACAGCGTTGGCTTCCTGGCCTGTGTAAAGGTGAGTAAATCCGGGAATCTGGCCGTTCATGATTTCTGCATTAACGCGCTCTTCGAACTCACGAATCGTCTTCATCGTGCGATAGGCATGCAGAAGGGTTTCCTTTGGAATGGACACTTTGGGTCTCCTTGGATGTTTTGATTTTGATGGCTTTCCCAGTGGAGGCGACATTGCAACAGATTACGCACCGGATGCAATGTACAGGCCGACATCGGTCGCCCCCAAAGCGCTCAGGCAAGTTAACCCTGACCTCAAAAACAGTCAACAGTGCTTTTTTTCTGCTCGCGATGCGTGGGGTTCGACACCATGTCGGTTGGATGATTCGGCGGTCACGGAGAGATGGCACGAGTGGCAAAAGCACGAGGAGGCGCTATATGCCGCGACGAGTCTGATCGGTCGTAGCCGAGGACGCTCTTGGCAGGTGCCCCTCCTAACATAGCCCTCTCAGCCGAGGTTCCCTCAATAGGGGTGCTGTCAATAGAAACGCTTGGGGAACAGCATGAAGAACCAATCCGCAATGAGCTGAAAGCTGTCTCGGACCGGTTGTGTCTGGGTAGTTTCTACATCGTTTTGCCACAGGAGCTTACCGGCGTCATCGAGGCTGACTTCCCAGCTATTTTCCGGGGCCATGTCGCGAAGGATGACTTCTGCCAGCTCCTGAGCCAGCCCCTCGCTATCAATGACGGCGATCATCTCTGAATTCAGGAAAGCAGAGCGTGGATCTAAATTGGCGGAGCCGATGACAGCGAGGCGGCGATCGATCACCATCGATTTGGAATGAAGCCCCAGATATTTGGCGGAGATCGGCGGGGTATCGACCACCGAGGCTTTAATCTCTGCATCGTGGCGGGCCTCATAAAGCGCTACGCCAGCTTGCAGTAGCGGTGCCCGCCAGGCCTTGTAATGGCTGTTCACCGCCGGGACGTCGTGGGAAGCCAGCGAATTGGTGTGGATCCGGACGTCGACGCCGCTGTCTGACAGGTCATTCAGCATACTCACGCCACGGGTCTCTGGTATGAGATAGGCGTTGGTGACCAGCAGCTCTTGCTGTATCTCGGGGACCGTTCCGATAATCCATTCGTATACATCATTGCTGATACCGTCCGGTCCGGGCTGGTCGGTCAGTACTTTGCTGCTTCCCAGATGAAGCGCTGGTAACAGATTGCTGAATTCGGATTCCCAGTTGCGCGGGCTCAATGAAAAGTGCTCGAGTTCTTCCGAGCGCCGCAATTCTCGTTCCATTGCTGCGCGCTGGCTAGGCGCTGCGGCTTCTGCTTTGTCCCGGGTGGCTTGGTTGGGGTGGATCACCCAGCCGCTATTCCAAAACAGATCAAATACGTCAGAGGTTTGCCTTGCGACAGTGCCGATGCCCATGACATCGAGATCGTGGAAATTGAAATGGTCGTTAAGGCCCACGTACTCATCCCCGATATTACGGCCCCCCACAATCGTGGCGCGATTGTCGACAGTCAGCGATTTGTTATGCATACGATGATTGAACTGTTCAAAGTCCTGAACGTAGTCCCAGCCTCGCCCCAGCGCGCTGCGGTTCCTGCTGCTATTGAAAAGCCGGAATGAAATATTGGGGTGGGCGATCATGAGCGCACCCATGTTGTCTCGCAGCTTTTTCTGGGAGGGGCTCAGCGCGAGCGTGCCGATATCGTCAATCAGGACTCTTACTCTCACGCCGCGATCTGCAGCGGCCAGCAGGCGGCTGGTAAAGATCAAACCGGTGCTGTCACCGTGGTAGAGGTAGTACTGTGTGTCGATGCTTTGCGTGGCGGCGTCGATAAGTGCCAGTCGCCACCGCAAGGCATCTTCGCTGCGATCGAGCAGTTTGAATCCCGATACCGCCTCCCGGTTGTCTACAGGATCTAGGGTCCCGACCCGAGTCTGGATGCGGTGTTCAAGTGAGGCGAGCAGGCCAGATGGGGCTGCGGGCAGCGCCTTTTCTTCCTCGGGCGCCTCAAAAGGTGCGCGCACCGGACCCGCGCAACCGGCTATTACCGTCAGCGCCCAGATCAATAGACAGCGATGCAATCGCATCACATTGAGATACTCATGGTGCCCATATTGCGGGAAAGTCTGTGCGCTAGGCCCCGCGGTTGTCTACCCCCTGACATCATCATTGCCGATCCGAGGGCGTCGGCGGGTCAAAGAGCACTTGGCAAGGGCCTTCAATGTGAGTGGCTATCTTTAGATCTGCTAAAAGGGCCCGCGATGTTTTGTCCACATCGACTCGCTGATGCCGCCGCGGATGATCTCTGCGTAGGTGCCGGCGCTGTCCCGGGGTGTTCTCGCAAAGTCGTCATCGTAGTCGACGGCGAATAAACCGAATCGCGGGCCAAAACCTTCGGCCCACTCGAAATTGTCCAGATGGGACCAGTGAAAATATCCGTCTATATCGATGCCGAGAACGTTCATGGCGTACCACACTTCGCGCAGGTGGCTGACCATAAATGTCTGGCGTAGCGAGTCGGGCCGCGCCGCGTCGGCAATACCGTTCTCCAGTATCTGAATCGGTTTGCCGTAGCGTTGCCAGGCCTCACTCAGCACGTCACTGAAGCCAATGGGGTAGAGGGCCCACCCGAGGTCGCTGGTGAGCTCTTCCGGGTCACTAGGGTCGTGGGTGTGGGTGATTGGGCCCGCTGCCATGGCGTCGATGTCCATTTGCACATAGAAGCGCCCGTAATAGTTGATACCGACATAATCCTGGGTGCCCGCCAGCCCGTCGATTTCAGTGGTGAATTCGGTATCGGTCATGGCATAGCGGCCACTCTCGATCGCATCGAATACATCCCAAATAAACGCTTGCTGCACAAATCCTGCTGCGAGACGATCGATCGGGTGCCAGTTGCGCCAGGGCTCAAAGGCACGAGTGTGTTGTGTGAGGCCTACAGCAATAGACTGATCGCGCGCGTCGGCGTCGGCGTGCAGGATGCGATAGGCATCGGCATGGGCTCGAAGCAGTTGCGCGACCACCGGGGCTACGTCCACAGGGCCAGCGCG